>JAESGD010000016.1_pt1:0-112500 | contig 690777 bp, 643 predicted proteins | sample 9269581 | NCBI WGS metagenome assembly JAESGD01 (sample SAMN14515903, study PRJNA621661) | algae metagenome | isolation source: Cyanomargarita calcarea GSE-NOS-MK-12-04C and co-occurring heterotrophs from... | place: USA: Grand Staircase Escalante National Monument, Utah | collected... | reverse complement strand
ACCGCATCGGCACGCCGATCCTGGCCGCCGGCAACGGCACCGTCATCAAGGCCGAATGGGATTCAGGCTATGGCCGCAGGACCGAGCTCCAGCACGCCAATGGCTACGTCACCTCCTATTCGCACCAGTCGGCCTTCGCCAGGGGCATCGCGCCGGGCGTCAAGGTCCGGCAGGGGCAGGTCATCGGCTATCTCGGCAACACCGGTCTCTCCACCGGCCCGCATCTGCACTACGAGGTCCAGGTCAACGGCAACTTCGTCAATCCGATGAAGATCCGCGTGCCGCGCGGCCGCGAACTCGACGGCAGGGCGCTGGCCGAGTTCAAGCGCCAGCGCGAGGAGATCCAGGGTTTGATCCAGCGCGCCGGCGGCACGGTCGCGCAACTGCGGTAAGACAGGCGCGCACCAACGTATCTTCGTCTTTGCGAGCGCAGCGAAGCAATCCAGCGTCTCGCGCAAACCTCTGGATTGCCTCGCTGCGCTCGCAAAGAGGGGATGGCATGGTTCCGCACCCGAGCGGGATGGCCTACAGAACCCCATGCTCGCCTCGCTCCTCGTCGTCCTGCCCGTCTTCGGCCTGATCGCGCTCGGCTACGGCGCGCGCTGGCTCAAGGTGGTGCGCGAGAGCACCGGCGAGGGCCTGTCCGATTTCGTGTTCGTGCTGGCCGTGCCTTGCCTGCTGTTCCGGACATTGGCCAAGGCGGACATTCCGGCGGTCCAGCCCTGGGGCTACTGGATCGCCTATTTCACCGGGCTTGCCGTCATCTGGGCGCTGGCCATGCTGGTCGCGTCGCGGCTTTTTGCCCGCTCCGGCCCCGAACTTGTGGTCTCGGGCTTCGCCGCGGCGCAGTCCAACACCGTCTTCGTCGGCGTGCCGATGATCCTGAAGGCCTATGGCGACGCCGGCGCGGTGCCGCTCGGCCTGCTGCTCGCCATCCATCTCCCGGTCACGATGACGGTCGCGACCCTCCTCGCCGAGGGCCGCTCGGCCTCGGTCGCGATGCTGGTGAAGCGCCTCTTCACCCACCCGATCATCATCGGCATCCTGCTCGGCTCGGCCGCACGGCCGGTCGTCGGCCTGATCCCGGCGCCGTTCTGGACGATCGTCGATCTGCTGGCGGAGGCCGCCGTGCCCTGCGCCCTGATCAGCCTCGGCATCGCGATGCGCCGCTACGGCCTGCAATCGGGACTGGGCCTGCCGGCCGTGCTGAGCGGGCTTAAGCTCGGCCTGCATCCGCTGATCGTCTATGTACTTGCGACGAAAGTGTTTTCGATGCCGCCGCACTGGTCGGGCGTCGCCGTCCTCTTCGCCGCCTGCCCCTGCGGAATCAACGCCTATCTCTTCGCCGAGCGTTACCGCCAGGGCGTGGCGGACGCATCCAGCGCGATCGCGCTTTCGACGATGCTGTCGCTCGTCACCACGGCGGCGTGGCTGACCTGGCTCGGGGTGTAGCGCCTCAGCCGAAGCCGAGCCGTGTCCTAACCGCGCCGGCCGTCACCCCTTGCGCCCTGAGGTCCGCGAGGCTCTCCGAGTCCCGGCTCTTGGCGAGCTTGTCGCCCGCCTCGTCGAGCAGCAGCGGGTGGAAGTGATAGAGCGGCGTGGCCAGGCCGAGCAGGCGCTGCAGCACGACATGGATGTCGGTCGCGGCCTCCAGATCGCGCCCGCGCACGACATGCGTCACGCCCTGCAGCGCGTCGTCGACCAGGACGGAGAGGTGATAGCTCGTCGGCGTGTCCTTGCGCGCCAGCACGACATCGCCCCAGCGGGCCGGATCGGCAGTAACCGAGGAAATCCGGCCTTCGGCGTCGAAGACGGAGTAGGTCAATCCGGATTGGGCACATCCCCTTCCCCCCGCTTGCGGTGGGGAAGGGCTAGGGATGGGGGGGCGTGCAGGACGAGCCCACTCGTCGATCGCAGAACGACGGCCTGGACTCTCCCCCCCACCCCGACCCTCCCCACCGCAAGCGGGGGGAGGGAGAAGAGCGGCTGCCATGTCGAGTCGCAGTACATAGGGCGCTCTCTCCGCCATCCGCCGCTCGACCTCGCTTGGAGCGAGCGCCTGGCAAGTCCCCGGATAAAGCGGCGCATTGTCGGGATCGGCCGGCCAGCGCCCGCCGCCCTCCACGCGTCGCAGGCCCACGGACCGCTTCACCTCGCTGCGCGAACAGAAGCAGGGATAGACCAGCCCCCTCGCCTGCAATTGTCCGAGCGCCGAGGCATAATCGGCGAAATGTTCGGATTGCCGACGCGGCGCGCCATCGAAGTCGAGGCCCAGCCACGCCAGATCGTCATGGATCGCCTGCTCGAACTCGGGCCGGCAGCGCGTCGCGTCGATATCCTCGATCCGCAGCAGCAACCTGCCGTCGAATCGCTGCGCCATGCGCTCATTCGTCAGCGCCGAAAGCGCGTGGCCCAGATGCAGCCGGCCATTCGGGCTGGGCGCAAAGCGCAGGACCGGCCGTGCCGGCTCGGAGGGAGATTTCGTCATCGCACCTGTCTATGGTCTGCGACGGCGACTGCAAGGAGAACCTGCGTGCGATCCTGCCACGCTGCGGCGCGGGCACAACCGATAGATGCGACATCATGCCAATCATCGCCTGCGACGCCGATCTCGAGGAAGGCATGGCGGCGCTGGCCCTCCTGCAGCCGGAGTGGCGCGCCATCATCGCACGGACCGGCCTGCCGCAGCTGCGCCGCCGGGCCTCGGGCTTCGAGGCACTGGTCTCGATCGTCGTCGGACAGCAGCTGTCCGTCGCCAGCGCCCGCGCAGTCCTGGCCCGCGTCGAAAGCGTGCTGACGCCGCTGACGCCGGAGCGCATCCTGGCGGCGACCGATGAGGAGATGCGGCTGTCGGGGTTGTCGCGCCCCAAGCAGAAGACCCTGCGCGCCGTGGCTGCCGCGATCGACGCAGGCGAACTCGATCTCGCGGGTCTGGAAACCGCCTCGCCCGAATTCGTGCATCGGCACATGACCGCCGTCAGCGGCATCGGCCCGTGGACGGCCGACATCTACCTGCTGTTATGCCTCGGCCACCGCGACGGTTTTGCCGCCGGCGACCTCGCCATCCAGGAGGCCGCGCGCGTCGCCTTCGGGCTTGAGGCGCGCCCGAAGGCGGCCGAACTGACCGCGATGGCGGAGGCCTGGCGGCCCTGGCGCGGCGTCGCGGCGAGATTGCTCTGGGCCTATTACGCCGCGCTGAAACGCCGCGAGGGCATCTAGACATCGAACCGAAAAGTAGAATGCATTTTTCGGAGAAATTCGATGTCTGGCAAAGGGGTAGATCGCCATGCGTCCGCCAAGACGCACGGCGATCTACCCCCTGACGATCTTCAGGGCGGTTTGCGAGCCCGTCCGCAGGAAGGCGGTGTCGCTCATCACGGTGACGAATTTCGCGCCCATCGCGACGAAGGCCTTCGCGCGCTCGGCCGACGGCGAATAGATCGCCACCGGCTTGCCCGCCGCGGAGGCGCGCGCGATGATATGGGCGATCGCGTCGTCGACCTCCTTCGAGCCCGCATCGACGCGCGCGCCGCCCGACAGCGCGATCGAGAGGTCGGAGGGCCCGACGAAGACGGCGTCGATGCCCTCCAGCGCCAGAATATCGTCGAGAATCGCCATCGCCTCGCGGGTCTCGATCATCGCAAAGCTCATCGAGAAGCGATTGGCCTCCTTGAGGTAGCCATTGGGGTCGAGCCCCGAGGCCCCCAGGCCGCCATAAGCCCCCCAGCTCCGCTCGCCGAGCGGCGGGTACTTGGCGTAGGCTGCGAAGGCCTTCGCATCGGCCATGGTGTTGATCATCGGCGCGATCACGCCCGAGGCGCCGGCGTCGAACAGCCGCGAGACGTTCTGGAATTCGCCGACCGGAATGCGCGCCACGGCAGGCTTGCCGGCGGCGTTGACCAGCGGGATCGCCCGGATCGCCGAGCCCAGCGTCATCGGGCTATGCTGCATGTCGAGCGTCACGGCGTCGAAGCCTTCCTGCGCCAGGATGCCGGCGATGCTCGGATCGTCGATGCCCAGCCAGGCGGACAGGATCGTATTCCCTTTTGCGAGACGGTCGGCGAGGGAGGACAGGATCGTCGGCTTGGTCGTCGCAGGCTTGGCCATGGCGCTTCTTCCGGTTGGCCCGCTCTCTGGCGTCGTCTGTGGCGGGTCCGCCGAGCTTGGACCGCGCAAGCCCGGAAATGCAAACGGGCGCCCATGCGCCCGTTACAAGCTGGCCCTGCGTTTGACGGCCAGCAAAATTGTGCCCGAGCCGGGCGGCTCAGCGCCCGGCCTGAATCTCCTCGGCCGCCCTGATCAGCAGTTCGCCCATCACGCGGCGGATCTCGTCGTCGGCGGTCGCGACGCCGGCCGCGGCGAAATCGCCCTTGACCTTGCGGAGCACGTCGTCGTCGCCGGCCTCCTCGAAATCGGCGACCACCACGGCCTTGGCGTAGGCGTCGGCGTCGGGCCCGGTTTTGCCGAGCTTCTCGGCCGCCCACAGCCCGAGCAGCTTGTTGCGACGCGCTGTCGCCTTGAAGCGTAGCTCCTCGTCAAGGGCGAACTTGCTCTCGAAGGCATCCTTGCGCTGATCGAAATTCGACATGCGGTTCAAGTCCTCTTGCGGGCCAGCCCTGATGCGGGGCTTCTGAAAATTCGGCATTCGCCTCGCCATATAGGATGACCGGACGCGCACGGCCAGCATGATCTGGGCCTTAGGGTGAAGTTGGAAGTGCGCCCTGCCGGCGCAGGATGCGGATTTGTTGCGTTTGCAGTGCAGAAGGGCCATATAGCGGGCGCAACGACAGCCTCTCCGGCCGCCGTCGCATTGAGCCGGGCAGCGCTGGAGTCTAGGCTGATTCGGTTCGCGCCGGACCTGAAGCCCAGACACAGCAGAAACCGGCCGATCAGGGGCCCCGATCCCGCCGCGGGCGACCGCGACCAGAGAAAGGCCGATTTTTTGGATTTCCTCAAGCCACGGTACATCCCCATGAATCGCCGCCGTCGCATCTACGAAGGCAAGGCGAAGGTCCTCTATGAAGGACCCGAGCCCGGAACGCTGATCCAGCACTTCAAGGATGACGCCACCGCCTTCAACGCCAAGAAGCACGAAGTCATCGACGGCAAGGGCGTTCTCAACAACCGCATCTGCGAGCACATCTTCTCCAACCTGAACGACATCGGCGTGCCGACGCATTTCATCCGCCGGCTGAACATGCGCGAGCAGCTCATCCGCGAGGTCGAGATCATTCCGCTCGAGATCGTGGTCCGCAACGTCGCGGCGGGCTCTCTGGCGACCCGGCTCGGACTCGAGGAGGGCACGCAGCTGCCGCGCTCGATCATCGAGTTCTATTACAAGAACGATGCGCTCAACGACCCGATGGTCTCCGAGGAGCACATCACCGCCTTCGGCTGGGCGACGCCGCAGGAGATCGACGACGTCATGGCGCTCGCCATCCGCGTCAACGACTTCCTGTCGGGCCTGTTCCTGGGCGCCGGCATCCGCCTCGTCGATTTCAAGATCGAATGCGGCCGGCTCTGGGAAGGCGAGATGATGCGGATCGTCGTCGCCGACGAGATCAGCCCCGATTCCTGCCGGCTCTGGGACATCAAGTCGAAGGACAAGATGGACAAGGACCGCTTCCGCCGCGACATGGGCGGGCTGATCGAGGCCTATACCGAAGTCGCCCGCCGCCTCGGCATTCTCGGCGAGAACGAGAAGGCCGGCCCCGCCGGCCCCCGGCTGGTTCAGTAAATCCCGCGCTTCGTCCCGTGAACCGGACGATCTGGCCACGACATGAGACGATACGGGAGCGCTTGCGCTCCCGTTTTCGCGTCGGGATGCTGGCCTGCGGCCTCGCCTTGCTGCCAGGCTGCAGCAATCATTTCGGACCGGGCATCGCCGGTCTCGCCGCCAGCGATGGCTGGCAGCCGCTGCCGATCGGCTCCTGGGTTCTGAACGACGGGCTCAATGTCGAGGCGATGTCGTTTTGTCCACGCGCGGCCTGTGCGAGCCAAGGCTTTGCCGCTTTGCTGACGCTGGAGGGCCGGGAGGCTGACGCGCTGGAGCGCCAGCTTTCCGGAAATCCGGCCCGCCTCGCCCGTGATTTCGCCAGAACTGCAACGCCGCCCGCCATGAAGACGAAAGCAAAGCCCGCCCCGCGCCCGAAAACCACGACGACGGTCGGGCGTTTCACGGAAAGCGACGCCACCGGTCTCCTGGTCGAGATCGGCGCCGACGCCACCGGCAAGCGCGCCGCGACCGCGATCCTCTTTTCCCGCGAGCAGGGACGGCTGCGCGTCGCGCTCGCGGTCGGCTCCGAGCCGGCGCGCGCGCGCAGCCAGGCCCTCGCGACCTGGCGCAGCCGCTGATTCGCGGGCCTATCCCGCGACGAGAGGTTGAGCCGATGCTGATTCGTCGCTAAGCCACGCCGCATCAGCCCCGGAGAGCCCCATGAAAGCCCGCGTCACCGTGACCCTGAAGACAGGCGTGCTCGATCCGCAGGGCAAGGCGATCGAAGGCGCGCTCAAATCGCTCGGCATCGCCGGCGTCGATTCGGTGCGCCAGGGCAAGGTCTTCGATATCGCGCTGTCTGGCTCCGACAAGGCGGCCGCCGAAGCGGCCCTCAAGACGGCCTGCGAAAAGCTGCTCGCCAACACCGTGATCGAGAACTATCGCGTCGAGATCGAGAGCTGACGCCATGAAAGCCGCCGTCATCACCTTTCCCGGCTCCAATCGCGACGGCGACGTCGCCAGGGCTCTGCGCCAGGCCGGCGCGACTGTGACCCCCGTCTGGCACGCCGACACGGAACTGCCGGCCGGGACCGACCTTGTCGTCCTGCCGGGCGGCTTCTCCTATGGCGATTATCTTCGCACCGGCGCGATCGCCGGCCGCGCCAACATCATGGACGCGACGCGTGCGCACGCCGCACGCGGCGGTTTCGTGCTGGGCATCTGCAACGGTTTTCAGATCGCCTGCGAGGCCGGGCTTTTGCCCGGCATCCTGATGCGCAACGCCGACCTGAAATTCGTCTGCAAGCGCCAGCATCTGACCGTCGAGCGCAACGACACGCCCTATGCCCGCGCCTATGCCAGGGGGCAGGTCATCGATGTCTGCATCGCCCATGGCGAGGGCAACTACATCGCCGATGCGGACACGCTGGGGCGGCTTGAGGGCGAGGGGCTGGTCGCCTTCCGCTATTGCGACGTAGACGGGAAGGTCACGGCCGCCGCCAATCCGAACGGCTCGCAGAACAGCATCGCCGGGATCTATTCTCCCGGCTTCAACGTGCTCGGCCTGATGCCGCACCCGGAAAACCTGATCGACGGCCTGACCGGCGGCACGGACGGGCGCGGCATGTTCGCGAGCTTGATGGGCAAGGCCGCCTGACGGCCTGCCCGGCCGTTCACCTTCCCGCCATGGCCCTCGCCAGCATCCGTCCCGCGCTGTCGGCGTCGAGCGGGCCGACATGCTTGTCGAGGATGCGCCCGTCCGGGCCGATCAGAAACGTCTCGGGCACGCCGTAGACGCCCCATTCGATCGCGGCGCGGCCGGCCTTGTCGACACCGACCGCCGAGAACGGATTCCCGAGCGCGCCGAGGAAGCGCCGGGCGTTCTCGGCCTCGTCCTTGTAGTTGATGCCGACGACCGCGACCCGGCCCTGCTTCACGGCGGGCGATTCAGCCATTGCGACAAGGAAGGGATGCTCGATCCGGCAGGGCGCGCACCAGCTCGCGAAGACGTTGACGATGGTGGCGCGGCCCTTCGCCAGATCGGCCATCGCGAAGGCCGGAACCGGCTTGCCGCCCTGCTGCAGCCCTTCGAGCGCTTCGAGCGCGATCGCCGGCGCAGGCTTGCCGATCAGCGCCGAGGGCACCTTGCTGGCGTTGCCGGTGAAAAGTCCGGCGAGGAAAACCAGCGCAAGCGCGCCGAACAGGATCAGCGGAATCGCGAACAGCCATGGGACGCGGCGGCGCGGCGCGGTCTCGGTCTGGCTCACGGCGCGCCGTCCTTTATGGAACGCCGGCCCGCTCCGCGCTCTTCCAGCGTCGCCAGGGCCCGTTTCTGCGCCGCATGATCGCGCAGGATCGAGAGCACCAGCCCACCGAGGATCAGCGCGACCGCGCCATAGGAGGCGAGGATGAAGGCGGTATGCGGGCCAAGGCTTGTCATGCTGAAAGACTTGTCATGCGGCAACGCCCGCCAGAGCCAGCCGATCGAGCCGCTCGGCTTCGAGGATCGTCAGCGTGCGGACGCGCCGGCGCATGATCTCGGCCCGCATCGCCACCAGATGCAGCGACAGCGCCAGCAAGGTGAAGGCGACCGCGAGGATCAGCAGCGGCCACAGCATCGAGGGATGGATCGTCGGGCCTCCGACGCGGAATACCGAAGCCGGCTGGTGCAGCGTGTTCCACCAGTCGACCGAGAACTTGATGATCGGCACGTTGACGAAGCCGACCAGCGTCAGGATCGCGACCGCGCGGCCCGCACGGCCGGGATCGTCGAGCGCGCGCCAGAGCGCGATGATGCCGAGATAGATCAGGAGCAGCACCAGCACGGAGGTCAGCCTGGCGTCCCAGACCCAGTAGGTGCCCCACATCGGCTTGCCCCAGAACGCGCCGGTCAGCAGGCAGATCAGCGCGAAACAGGCCCCGATCGGCGCCGCGGCCTTTTGGGCCACATCGGCCAGCGGGTGCCGCCAGACCAGCGTGCCGAGCGCCGACAGCGCCATCATCGTATAGAGCATCAGCGCGAGCCAGGCGGCCGGCACATGCACGAACATGATCCGGATGGTTTCGCCCTGCTGGTAATCCGCCGGGGCGACGAACCAGGCGAGATAGAACCCGACGACGAACAGCAGCGCCGACAGCCCGGCCATCCAGGGCAGCAACGTCCACGACAGCCGCATGAAGCGCGTCGGATTGGCGAGGTCGATCAGGCTGGCCATGTCACTGCGGCTTGCTTCGGCCGCGCGGCGCGGCCGCCGACCCTCTCGCGACCCTGTTTAACGGTCCGCCCCGCCCCCAGCAATCCGCGCATCGGCCATGCGACAACGTCGCCTCAAGCCTCTTCGAATGGCGACGAGCCGTAGCCGTCGCTCTTTCCGACGACGCCGAACTCCTGCGAACGCACGCCCTTGCCGGCAAAATTGAAGCCCTCGGCCGCGAACCCACGCCACAAAAGCTCGCGCATGACGGCGGCGCGGCTCGGCATGCGCTTCTCGAAGCGTCAGTCTTCCAGCGCGCGCATCTCGTTGTGATTCAACATGATCTGGAGTCGCTCAGGTCGCCCAAGCTCCGACCCAGGCCGCACTCCCCGCACAATGAGTATCCGGTGTTGTAAGCGCAGTGGGTGGAAAAGTAACACTTGGCGCTTCGTGAGGCAGGGCCGGCGGTTGAACGATCGGCTCCTGACAAGCATTCTCATCACTCAATTAACATATTGAACAAATTGTTCTTTGCGTCTTTTGACATTGCGGCGTCGGTGGCGCGCCCCTAGCTTCGCGGCCAACAGAGGAGGAGGAGAATATGCCGATTCAGCTCCCCGATACGATTCGACGCGAGGTCGAAACCACTGTCCGGACGCAACTTGGCCAGTCCCGCATCGTCGATGTCTACGCGACGGCCGAAGAGATTCGTCGCCGCCACGCCACCGAGGAGTTTTCGCTGGAAGCGATAGCGGCCTCGGTCGCGCATCTGGCGACCCAGTGCGGTTGCGCCGTCGAGTTCGGCCGGAGCCACAGGAGCGGCGACGACGCTCCAGCCGCCCTGGCCTGACCCAGGCCCGCAGCGTCAGTCGGCCTGTCTGAGCGCCGCCGCCGCCGCGATCGTGCCGACCACGACAGCGGCCAGCGAGATCGCGCACAGGATCAAAAACGGCGTCAGGAACGGAATCGTGGCGCCGAGCGCGCTGTTCGCCGCAGAGACGCCGAAGATCAGCACCGGAATCGTCAGCGGCGCGACCAATACGGGCACGATCAGCCCGCCGCGCCGCAGGCCCGCCGCCAACGCAGCGCCGGCCGCGCCGATGAAGCTCAATGCCGGCGTTCCGACCAGAAGCGTGCCGGCTACCGGCAGCATCGCCTCTCCCGGCAGCGCCACCAGCAGACCCAGCAGCGGCGCGGCAAGCGCCAGCGGCAGCCCGGTCGTCAGCCAATGCGCCAGCCCCTTGGCCAGCACAGCCAGTTCGAGCGGCAGGGGCGAGGCGCGGATCAGATCGAGCGAGCCGTCCTCCTCGTCGGACTGGAAGAGCCGGTCGAGCCCGATCAGCATGGCGAGCAAAGCGCCGAGCCACAGGATCGCCGGCCCGATCTTCGCCAGCAGGTTGAGATCGGGACCGAGCGCGAACGGCACCAGCACGACGATGGTCAGGAAAAACACGAGCGCGAGTTCGCCCCCGCCGCCGGCCCGCGCCGCCAGCGCGAGATCGCGCCGCACGATGGCGAGAAAGGCGCGGCTCCAGGATCTGTCGTGCGTCACGCGCCGATCCTCAGTTCGCGCGCGCCGTCGAGCCCGAGCGGCCCATGCGTCGCCGCAAGAATAGCCCCGCCAGAGGCCAGATGCGCGCACATAAGCCCTGTCAGCATCGCCTGCGCGGCGACGTCGAGCGCGGCCATCGGCTCGTCGAGCAGCCAGAACGGCCTCGCTGAGACCAGCAGCCGCGCCAGCGCGACGCGGCGGCGCTGTCCGGCCGAGAGATAGCCGACGGGCAAGGCGGCGACATGCGGCAGGCCGACGGCAGCCAGCGCATCCTGCGGCGATAACGCGTCATCGCCCAGAAGCGCCTGCGCGAAGACGAGGTTCTCCGACGCCGTCAGGGCGGTTTTGAGCCCGTCGCGATGCCCGACGAGATGGCAGAGTTCGGGCAGCGGCGCATCGCCGCCGCCCTCGACTCGCAAGACGCCGCCAGCGAGGCGAAGCCGCCCGCAAAGCATCGCGATCAGGCTGGATTTGCCGGCCCCGTTGCGTCCGGTGAGCGCGATCGCCTCGCCGCCGCGCAGCGTAAAGCTCAAACCGTCGAAGAGCAGCCGCTCGCCCCGGCGGCAGGCCAGGTTTTCGGCGATCAGCGCGCAGGCGGGGACCGAATCTTGCCTCACGGGGGCAGCGTCTTCCGGAGCGTCGGATCTTCATCGGGCAAGCGTGTCGATCCTGTAGCGGGCTTCCTGGAATTGATCTATAGAGCCCGTGGCTACGCCGCACGCCGATCCGGCGCGGGGCTCGGGCACTCCCGGGGCGGCGCGCGCGTCATGCGCATTAGGCCTTCGATCCGGAGCCTCCGCAAGGGCTCCCGGTTCGCGACCGCAACCCCTTGATCAGGATAGCCCGCATGGCTTCGCTCGACTCCTTCAAATGCCGCCAGACGCTGACCGTCGGCGACAAGTCCTATGAGTATTATTCCCTGCCGCTGGCCGAGAAGAACGGCCTTGCCGGCATCTCGAAGCTGCCCTTCTCGATGAAGGTGCTGCTGGAGAACCTGCTGCGCTTCGAGGATGGCCGCTCGGTCTACAAGGCCGACATCGAGAATTTCGTCGGCTGGCTGACCGACAAGGGCGCCGCGGGCAAGGAGATCGGCTTCCGTCCAGCCCGCGTGCTGATGCAGGATTTTACCGGGGTTCCCGCCGTCGTCGATCTCGCGGCGATGCGTGACGGCGTCGTGGCGCTGGGCGGCGACCCGGCCAAGATCAACCCGCTCGTTCCGGTCGATCTCGTCATCGACCATTCGGTCATCGTCGACGAGTTCGGCTCGCCCAAGGCGCTCGCGCAGAATGTCGAGCTCGAATACGAGCGCAACGCCGAGCGCTACCGCTTCCTGAAATGGGGTCAGGGCGCCTTCGACAATTTCCGCGTCGTCCCGCCCGGCACCGGCATCTGCCATCAGGTCAACCTCGAATACCTCGCCCAGACCGTCTGGACCCGGAAGGAGACCATCGACGGCGTCGAGGTCGAGATGGCCTATCCCGACACCGTCGTCGGCACCGATTCGCACACCACCATGGTCAACGGCCTCGCCGTGCTCGGCTGGGGCGTCGGCGGCATCGAGGCGGAAGCCGCCATGCTCGGCCAGCCGCAGTCGATGCTGCTGCCCGAGGTCATTGGCTTCAAGCTGACCGGCGCGCTCAAGGAAGGCATCACCGCCACCGACCTCGTCCTGACCGTCACCCAGATGCTCCGCAAGAAGGGCGTCGTCGGCAAGTTCGTCGAGTTCTTCGGGCCGGGCCTCTACAATCTGACGCTCGCCGACCGCGCCACCATCGCCAATATGGGCCCGGAATACGGCGCGACCTGCGGCTTCTTCCCCGTGGACGGCGAGACGCTGGACTATCTCAACACCACCGGCCGCAGCACGGACCGGATCGCGCTGGTCGAGGCCTACAGCAAGGCGCAAGGCCTGTTCGCCACCATCGAAACGCCCGACCCGGTCTTCACCGACACGCTCGGCCTCGACCTCTCCTCGGTCCAGCCCTCGATGGCCGGTCCCAAGCGTCCCGAAGGCCGCATCGACCTGAACGGCGTCGCCAGGGGCTTCAAGGCGGCGATGGACACCGAATACAAGAAGGGCTCGGAGATCGCGCGCCGCGTGCCCGTCGAGGGCAGGGACTTCGATCTCGGCCATGGCGACGTCGTCATCGCCGCAATCACCTCCTGCACCAACACCTCCAACCCCTCGGTGCTGATGGCGGCTGGCCTGCTCGCCCGCAACGCGGTCGCCAGGGGCCTCAAGGTCAAGCCCTGGGTGAAGACCTCGCTCGCGCCGGGCTCGCAGGTCGTCGCCGAATACCTCGCCAAGGCCGGTCTCCAGACCGATCTCGATGCGCTCGGCTTCAACCTGGTCGGCTTCGGCTGCACCACCTGCATCGGCAATTCCGGCCCGCTGCCCGCCCCGATCTCGAAGGCGATCAACGAGCAGGGCCTGATCGCCGGCGCGGTCATCTCCGGCAACCGCAATTTCGAGGGCCGCGTCTCGCCAGACGTGCAGGCGAACTACCTCGCCTCGCCGCCGCTGGTCGTCGCCTATGCGCTGGCGGGCTCCGTGCAGATGGACCTGACGACGGAGCCGCTCGGCGCCGGCTCGGACGGCAAGCCGGTGTTCCTGAAGGACATCTGGCCCTCCAACAAGGAGATCCAGAGCTTCATCCAGCAGAACGTCACGCGCGCCATCTTCGAGGCGAAGTACGCCGACGTCTTCAAGGGCGACGCGCACTGGCAGGCGGTCAAGACGCCGCAGAGCCAGACCTATGCCTGGGAAGACGCCTCGACCTATGTGCAGAACCCGCCCTATTTCCAGGGCATCAGCAAGACGCCGTCGCCCGTCACCGAAATCGTCGGCGCGCGGATTCTCGGCCTCTTCGGCGACAAGATCACCACCGACCACATCTCGCCGGCGGGCTCAATCAAGGCGGCTTCGCCGGCCGGCGCCTATCTCACCGAGCATGGCGTCGCGGTGGCAGACTTCAACCAGTACGGCACGCGGCGCGGCAACCATGAGGTGATGATGCGCGGCACCTTCGCCAATATCCGCATCCGCAACCACATGATGGGGCCGAACGGGCGCGAGGGCGGCTACACCATCCATTATCCGAGCAAGGAAGAACTGCCGATCTACGACGCGGCGATGCGCTACAGCCAAGAGAAGGTGCCGCTCGTCGTCTTCGCCGGCGTCGAATACGGCAACGGCTCCTCGCGCGACTGGGCCGCGAAAGGCACCAACCTGCTCGGCGTCAAGGCCGTGATTGCCCAGAGCTTCGAGCGCATCCACCGCTCGAACCTGGTCGGCATGGGCGTGGTTCCGTTCACTCTGTCCGAGGGCACGAGCTGGGCCTCGCTGGACCTGAAGGGCGACGAGAGCGTCACCATCAGGGGCCTCGCGACCGTCAAGCCCCGCCAGATGCTGGAGGCCGAGATCACCTATGCCGACGGCACGGTGAAGACAGTGCCGATCCTCTGCCGCATCGATACGCTGGACGAGATCGACTACTTCAGGAACGCCGGCATCCTGCACTACGTCCTGCGCGGCATCGCCGCCTGAGGACAGACGGGCTTTCCCTTCTCCCCTGCGGGGGAGAAGGGGGAACCCCCAAGGTTGTCCTCTTTCCCCCCACGGTGTAATGGGGCGGCTCAGTCATCCTCGGCGGGGGGCTTGGGGCAGGCGCGAGGTTTTTCACCCGCGCCCGGATGTCATCCGCCACCATCATCGAGACGGGAGCACCCGCATGTCCGCCACGTTCGAGACGGTCGCCGGAATCATTTCGGAGACCTGCGATATTCCGCGCGAGAAGATCACGCCCCAGAGCCATGCCATCGACGATCTCGGCATCGACTCGCTCGCCTTCCTCGACATCGCCTTCGCCATCGACAAGGCCTTCGGCATCAAGTTGCCGCTGGAGCAATGGACCCAGGAAGTGAACGAGGGCAAGGCCCCGGCCGAGCAGTATTTCGTGCTCGAGAACCTGTGCAAGCGCATCGACGAACTGGTCGCCGCCAAGAAGGCGTGAGCTGTCATCCCGTGCGCGCTGCGGCATGCGATGCCGCTGCGCAGACACGGGACCGTCGTCAGGAAGAGCACCCTGCTCGTCGCGCGGTCCCGCATCTGCGCCGCAGCACTGCGTGCCGCAGCGCGCACGGGATGACAGCGCAGCGACTTGAGCCGCGCCGTCTCAGCCGCTAGAGCATAGCCGGCATTCGGCAGGACGTGCCCGAAGCTTCGCCTCGACGAACGGACCTGCATGCGCCTCGAATATTTCGACATGATCGACACGGTCGTCGCGTTCGAGCCGGGCGGGAAGCGCATCGCGACGCGCTCCACCGTGCCGGCCGCGAACGCCAGCCCGGTCTTCGAGGGTCACTTCCCCGGCCATCCGCTGGTGCCGGGCGTATTGTTGACCGAAACCATGGCGCAGGCCTCGGGCTATCTGCTGCTGGCGCTGAACGGCATGAGCCAGATGCCCTTCCTGATGACGGTCGACAAGGCGCGCTTCCGCACCTTCGTGGAGCCCGAGGCGGTGCTCGAGATCACCGCCGAACTGGTGATCGAAGGCTCTGGCTACGCCGCGACCAAGGCCAGGATCGCGATCGCAGGCAAGCCGATCTGCGACGCAGAACTGCGTTTCCGCCTGATGCCCTTTCCCGCCGATATGCGCACGCTTATGGAGGCCCGCCTGGCGGCGATCGGCCTCGTTCCCCTGCAGGTTCCGGCATGAAGCGCGACGTCGTCATCACCGGTATCGGCATCGCCTCCAGCCTGGGCGAAGGCATCGAAACCCATGCCCGCACGCTGGCGGCGGGCGGACCTCCCGTCGTCGATGCGACCGCCTTCGCGCCTTATCCGGTGCATCCGCTCAAGGTGCTGGAACTCGACCTCCAGATTCCAAAAAAGTCCGACCAGCGCCAGATGGAGCCATGGCAGCGGCTCGGCGTCTATGCGGCGGGGCTGGCGCTCGACGATGCGGGGCTGAAGCAGGACGCCGACGCCAGGGCGATGCTGCAGGTCATCGTCGCGGCCGGCGGCGGCGAGCGCGACCATGGCGTCGATTCGGCCATCCTGACCGATCTGCGCGGGGCCAATGCGGCAGGCTCCATGCTTAACGAGCGCCTGATGGGCGATCTGCGCCCCACCCTCTTCCTCGCCCAGTTGTCGAACCTGCTCGCCGGCAACATCGCCATCGTCCATGGCGTCACCGGGGCCTCGCGCACCTTCATGGGCGAGGAGCAGGCCGGCGTCGACGCCATCCGCACGGCGCACGCCCGCATTGCGGCCGGCCAGGCGGAGGTGATGCTGGTCGGCGGCGCCTACAATGCCGAACGCCGCGACATGCTGCTGCTGCTCGAACTCGGCGGCTATCTGCGCAAGGGCGATTTCGCCCCGGTTTTTGCGCGCGAGGACGCTCCCGGAATCGTGACGGGCAGCGCCGGCGCCTTCCTCGTCCTCGAATCAGCCGAGCGCGCCGCCTCACGCGGGGCCACGGCGCATGCAAAACTCAGCCATGTCGGGGCGGCCCGTAGCAAACGGGCGCCCGGCTCGGTCGAGACCGCGCTGCGGACGCTGATCGCCGGCTTCGGCGCGCTCCAATCCGGCGTGCTGGCAATTTCGGCAGCCACCGGTACGGCTGGCGTCACGGCGGAGGAGGCCGCCGCCATCGCGACCCTGCCTCAAGCCAAGCGCGTCGCTGCCGGCGATCTCGTCGGCCATGCGCTGGAGGCCGCCTTCCCGATCGCGGTCGCGCTCGCCGCCGCCGCCCTCTCGAACGGGCAGGCGCGCGAGGCCATAGTCACCGGCGCAGGGCACTGGCGCGGCGAGGGCGCGGCCCGGCTGGTCAAGGCGTGAGGGACTCAACGATGAGCACGCAACATCGCGACTCCAAAGGCCGCCCGATCGTGGCGGTGACGGGCCTGGGCATCGTCACCTCGCTCGGCCAGGGCAAGCAGGCGAACTGGGAGGCGCTGACCGCCGGAAAATCCGGCATCCACCGCATCGAGCGCTTTCCGACGCAGGGCCTGCGGACGACGATCGGAGGCACGGTCGACTTTCTGTTCGACGACGCGTTCACCGCTCCCGAACTGTCAGAGAAGCTCGCCACGCTCGCAGCCGACGAGGCCGTCGCCCAGAGCGGCCTCGACCAGCCCGGCGACTTCCCCGGCGAGCTCTTCATGGCAGTGCCGCCGGTCGAGATGGAATGGCCCCAGAAGCAGGAACTCGCCCGATCCATCGCCGGCGATGTCGACTACGGCGGGCTGCTGCGCGAGGCCGCGACGCTGAAGCATAAGCGCATGCACGAGATGTTCCTGTTCGGCACGGTCGCCGACCACATCGCCGACCGTTTCGGCACGAAGGGCTCGCCGATCTCGCTCTCGACCGCCTGCTCCTCGGGCGCGACCGCGATCCAGATGGGCGTCGAGGCGATCAGGCGCGGCGACACGAAAGCCGCGCTCTGCATCGGCACCGACGGCTCGGTCCATGCCGAGGCGCTGATCCGCTTCTCGCTGCTCTCGGCGCTCTCGACCCGCAACGATGTGCCGGAAGCTGCGGCAAAACCCTTCTCGAAGGACCGCGACGGCTTCGTCATGGGCGAGGGCGCCGGCGCGCTGGTGCTGGAGGATTACGACCATGCGCTGGCCCGCGGCGCGACCATCCTGGGCATCGTCGCCGGCTGCGGCGAGCGCGGCGACGGGTTTCACCGCACCCGCTCCAGCCCCGACGGAAAACCCGCGATCCTGGCCATGCAGGACGCGCTCGACGATGCCGGCGTGACGCCCGACGATGTCGACTACATCAACGCCCACGGCACCTCGACGCCGGAGAACGACAAGATGGAGGCGATGAGCTGCGCCGCCGTCTTCGGCGAGCGCATGGCGCGCCTGCCGATCTCCTCCAACAAATCGATGATCGGCCATACGCTGACGGCGGCCGGCGCGGTCGAGGCGGTGATCTCCTTCATGACGATCGCCAATGGCCGCATTCCGCCAACGATCAACTACACGAACCCCGACCCCGCGATCGCGCTCGACGTCGTGCCCAACACGGCGCGCGACGCGAAAGTCCGCATCGTGATCTCGAATTCCTTTGGCTTCGGCGGGCAGAACACCAGCCTCGTTCTGATGGCGGGGCCGGCGGCGTGACGGATAGGACGATGACAGGAATGGCGACTCTCTCCCCCCTCGTGGGGGAGAGATGGAGAGGGGGGGCGGGCGACTGGGCTCCCCGCTCGCCCGGTCGCTCGCCCCCTGCCCCTAACCCCTCCCAACGAGGAGGAGGAGCCCGGTTATGGCGACACTTTACGAAAGCTCGACCATGACCCGCATCCTCGTCACGGGCGGCGCCAAGGGCGTCGGCGCGGCGATCGTCCGGGCGCTCGTCGCGGCCGGGCACGACGTCGATTTCACCTGGCGGTCTTCGGGCGAACAGGCTCTGGGGCTGGCGAAGGAAATTGCCGCCGCTTATCCCGGCCGCAGCGTTAAGGCGCTGCCGCTCGACCTCTCAGACAAGGCTGCGCTCGACGCCTTCTGCGAGGAGCGCGAGAGCGAAAGCTATTTCGGCTTCATCCACAATGCCGGCCAACCCTATGATTCGCTGGCCGCGATGATGGCGCAGGACAAGGCGGAAGCTGCGATGCAGGTCAATTTCTGGGCCTTCACCCGCCTCGCCAAGAGCCTGATGCGCGCGATGATCCGCGCCCGCGGCGGTCGCATCGTCGCGATCGGCTCGGTCGCGGCCCTGCGCGGCAACCCCGGCAATGCGGCCTACGCCGCCTCGAAGGGCGCGCTGATCTCCTACGCCAAGACATTGGCGATCGAGACCGGCAAGCGCGGCGTCACGGTCAACGTCATCGCGCCGGGCTTCGTCGACACCGACATGATGGCGCCCTACGCCGCCTATCGCGACAGGATGCAGGCGCAGATCCCCGCAGGCCGATTCGCGAAACCCGAGGAGGTCGCGGGGCTCGCCGCCTTCCTGATGAGCGAACCCGCCGCCTACATCACCGGGACCGTGCTGCCGGTCGACGGCGGGCTGACGGCGCAGATGGGCGTGCATCGCTAAGATCGACGGTTCGCTCCGGTTCTGCTAGGTTCACTCTGAACCAGAGCGAACTCCGCGGGAGCCAGATCGCATGACCGCCGCCTTCACCATCCGCCTCGACGACGAGATGCTGGCCAAGCTCGACGCTCTGGCCGCGGACACCGACCGCTCGCGAAGCTGGATCGCGGCGCGGGCAATCGAGGATTATGTCGCGCTGAACGCGTGGCAGATCGCCAGGATCAAGGACGGCATCGCCCAGGCCGATCGCGGTGAGTTCGCCACCGACGCAGAGGTTCGGGCCGTCTTCGACAAATATCGGACCAAGGCGTGAAGCTGCTCTGGACACCACGAGCATTGGCCGGGATCGACGCGATCTTCGCCTATATCGCGGCCATCGATCGCAATGTCGCGGAGCGGTTGACCTTCGAGATCGAAGCCCGCGTCGTCAGGCTCGCGGACTTTCCGGACATGGGTCGCCCCGGCCGCGTCGAAGGGACTCGGGAATTCGTGGTGACCGGCACGCCCTACATCCTCCCCTACCGCGTCCGTGACGGCCGCGTTGAAATTCTGGCTGCATTGCACGCATCCCGCGAGTGGCCCGAATCCTTCTGATTCACGCTTGAGCCCGGCCTCCCCTTCCGTCACAACTGCCCTGCGACGACCTTGGGGACTGCATCGATGAAATCGCTGCTGATCGCGGCCGCCTTCGCCGCCGCATCGCTCGCCACGCCCGCTTCGGCCCAGCCGCGCGCCGCCGACGCCATCCTGATCCTCGACGCCTCGGGCTCGATGTGGGGGCAGGTCGAGGGGCAGACCAAGATCGTCTCGGCGCGCAAGGCCGTGGACACCATCCTCGCCCGCTGGAAATCCGGCGACCGGCTCGGCCTGATGGCCTATGGCCACCGCGCCAAGGGCGAGTGCCGCGACATCGAACTCGTGGTTCCGGTAGGGCCCGTCGACGCCGGCGCGATCAGGGGGGCCGTCCTGCGCCTCAACCCGCGCGGAAAAACGCCGATCGCCGCCTCCCTGCGCGAGGCCGCCGGCATCCTGAAGCACACCGAGAACAAGGCCACGGTCATCCTCGTCTCGGACGGCATCGAGACCTGCGACCCCGACCCTTGCGCCGTCGCCGCCGATCTCCGGAAGGCCGGCGTCGGCTTCACCGCCCATGTCGTCGGCTTCGACGTCACCGACCCGATCGCCAGGACTCAGTTGCAATGCATCGCCCGTGCGACCAGCGGCGTCTATCTCGACGCGAAGAACGCCGCCGGGCTCGACAGCGCGATGACGCGTGTCGCTCAGGCCGCGCAGGGCCAAAAGGTCGCAAGCGAAGCGCCGCCGGCCGCGCCCCGCGCCCGCGATCCATTTGAGGGCAGGAATCTCCGCGCCACGGCCCGGCTGACCGAAACCGCCGATCCGCTAACAGACCCGCGCCTTGTCTGGACCCTGTTCCAGCGCGATCCCGAAGGCAAGGCGGGCGACCATGTGCGGACGGACTATGCCGCGCGCCTCGCCATCGCCGCGCCGTCCGGCGACCATATCCTGCGAGTCGAGTACGGCTTGGTCGTTCGCGACGTGCCCGTCACAATCGACCCGAATCGCCCGACGACGCTGGACCTCGTGCTCGATGCCGGCTTCGCCACCGCCGAGGGCCGCGTGCCCAACGGCTCGCTCGGGGACCGCGACATCGTCTGGGAGATCACCAATCCAGCCGGCGACCATGTCGTCACATCCTATGATCCCGTGCCGGCCTTTATCCTGCCGGCCGGCGACTACCTGCTGAAACTCTCCAAGGGCTATGCGCGCACCCAGCGCAACTTCACGCTCGCGGCGGGCGACAGCATCAGCCTGCCGCTCGATCTTCCCGTCGGGCGGCTTTCCGTCGATGCCGTCTACGCGGCGGCGGGCCCCAAGGTGTCGCAGGGGCTGACCGTCGAAATCTACCAGCCGGCAGCGGGACAGGAGGAGCGCGGCGCGTTCGTCGCGACGCATTACGATCCGCTTTCGGTCTTCGATCTTGCAGCTGGCCCCTACGAAGTCGTCGTCGTAGCAGGCGAGGCGCGCCGAAGCGTCAGCGTCGAGATCGCATCAGGACGCAACGAAAAGCGGACCGTGGCGCTCGATGCGGGCGTCGTGGCGCTGACGGCTCCCGGCGCCTCGCGCATCGAGATCGAAGAGGCGCAGCGCTCGATCGAAGGCGCGCGCAGGCATATCCATACGGCTCACGACAGCCGGATGCAGACCGTGCTCGCGGCCGGAGACTATGTCGCCATCATGTTCCGGGACGGCGAAAAGCACTCCGAGACGCCCATCGCCGTCGTTGCCGGGCAAAGGCTTGAGCGGGAGCTGAAATAGCCTCCCTGCCTGCGGCGCATTCTCATCCATGGCCCGGCACGGATTGACGGGCGGCCGCTTTTCGTCCGACAGAGCCGGCAACTCATGCCTACGTCCCGAAGGACCGCAGATGCGCGCCCTGATGCTCCATGCCGACCGCGATCTCCGCCTTGAGGAGATCGAGCCGCCGCCCCCGCCTGCCGCCGGCGAGGTGCAGATCCGCATCCGTGCGGTCGCGCTAAACTATCTCGACCTCTGGGGCTTTCGCGGCATGGCCTTCGCCAAGCGCAAGATGCCGCAGGCAGCCGGCGTCGAGGCGGCGGGCGAGATCGTCTGCGTCGGCGAGGGCGTCACCAACCTGAAAGTCGGCGATACGGTCACGGCCTATGGCGCGGAGACCTGCGGCCACTGCAGAGCCTGCCGGGAGGGCCGCGACAATCTCTGCGAGAACGTCGCCGGCATCATGGGCTTCCATATCGACGGTTTCGCCCGCGAACTGATCAACAAATCGGCCCGCCTGGTGATCAAGGCTCCGCCCGGCGTCTCCTTCGAGCACGCCGCCTGCGCCCCGATCGGCTTCGGCACCGTGCAGCACATGCTGTTCGACAATGCGAAGCTTGAACCCGGCGAATCGATCCTCGTCCATGCCGGCGGGTCGGGCATCGGAACGGCCGCGATCATGATGGCCAAGGCCATCGGCTGCACGGTCTACACCACCGTCGGCGACGACGAGAAGGGTCGGAAAGCCAGGGAGCTCGGCGCGGATTTCGTGGTCAACTACAAGACCGAACGCTTCGAGGGCGAGGTCCGCCAGATGACCAGGCGCAAGGGCGTCGACGTCGTCTTCGAGCATGTCGGGGCCGACACCTGGAACGGCTCGCTGCTCTGCCTCAAGCGCGGCGGCAGGCTCGTCACCTGCGGCGCGACCTCGGGCGCATCCACGACGATGAACCTGATGCAGCTCTTCCAGCAGCAATACCGCATCACCGGCTCCTTCGGCTGCCGGCTGGAGAACATCAGTCAGTCGCTGGAGAAGATGGCCGGCGGCATGAAGCCGGTGATCGATTCGGTGTTCCCGCTGGAGGATTTCGAGAAGGGTTTGGCCCGGCTCGAGGGCCGGCAAGTCTTCGGCAAGGTCGTCGTCACGTTCTGAGAAAGCTTGACGGGGGCGGCTTCCTGCCGCAAGTCGCCCTATCTGCCCGATAAGGCTCAAGACAGCACGGGCGCGATGGGGCCTTAGCCGACCTTGAGACGATTGACGACATTCGCCGCGCGCGCCGGCGCGGCGGTGATGATCGGCCTGATCCGCACGCTCTTTGCGTTCCTGCGGCTGCTCGGGCCCGAACGCTCCAGCGATCTCGGCGGCTGGCTGCTGCGGACAGCCAGCCCGCTGATCCCGGTCAACAGGGTCGCGCTGGCCAATATCCGCGCCGCCTTTCCCGATATGGCCGAAGCCGAGGTCAGACGCATCGCGCGCGGCGCCTGGGAGAATCTCGGCCGCACGGCGGGCGAATACGCCCATCTCAAGACCCTGTTCGACTACGACTATCTCAACCCCGACGCCCCCTCGCGCGTCGAGGTGTCCGGCATCGAGCACTTCATCGCTCTCAAGGACGACGACAAGCCCGGCCTGATCTTCTCGGCGCATCTGGCGAACTGGGAGCTGCCGGCGATCTGCGCGGCGGCCTATGATCTTGAGACCACCGCCGTCTTCCGCGCCCCCAACGATCCGGCGATCGCCGCGATCATCCACGAAATCCGCTCCGGCGCGATGGACGGGCTTGCGGCCGCAAAGCAGGGCGCGGCCTTCGCCATGCAGGGCGTGCTGGAGCGTGGCGGCCATCTCGGCATGCTGATCGACCAGCATTTTACCCGCGGCGTCGTGGTGCCGTTCATGGGGCAGCCGGCGCTGACCAATCCGATCCTCGGCAAATTCGCGCGGCGCTTCGAATGCCCGGTGCATGGCGTGCGCGTCATCCGCTTAGCCGGTCAGCGCTTCCGGCTGGAGCTGACGCCGCCGCTCGACCTGCCGCGCGACGAAGCTGGCGAAATCGACGTCCAGGGCGCGATGGCGATGATGACGACCGTTGTCGAGGGCTGGGTCCGCGAGCACCCCGAGCAGTGGCTCTGGATGCACCGACGCTGGCGGCCCAACATGATCGCCGCCAGAGGCATGGCCGATGCGGCGCGGATGCCGGTTCAAAAGCCTGTTTTCAAGGCAACGTGATTTCCAAGTGAGTGCCCTTGGGCGCTTTGGTAACGTCCTGCATGCTCTAAGACCGTTAGAGTGCCCAACATGACCGTTCGCCCGCGCCTTCTCCTCGCCTCGCTCGCCGCCCTCGTTCTGGGCGGTGCGGGCGCGCATGCGCAGGCCCCCGCGCTCCAGCCGCGCGCCGTGGTCGAACTCTTCACCAGCCAGGGCTGCTCCTCCTGCCCGCCGGCCGACGCGCTCTTCGTCGAACTGGCGAAGGACCCGGCCGTGATCGCGCTGACGATGCCGGTGACCTACTGGGACTATCTCGGCTGGAAGGACACGCTCGGCCACGACCTCTTCACCAAGCGCCAGAAGCTCTACGCGAAATCGCGCGGCGACGGGCAGGTCTACACGCCGCAGGCCGTGATCAATGGCGGGGCCCATCTCGTCGGCTCCGACAGGGCCAAGATCGGCAAGTCGTTGCGGCAGCAGGGCGCTTTCGTCGCGCGCGTCGGGCTCAGCGAGGAAGGCGGCATGGTCAAGGTCAAGCTGTCGCCGGTCGATCCCGCCGACGGCCGCGCCGGCAGCGTCTGGCTGCTGCCGACGACGCGCATGGTCACGGTGCCGATCGGCCGCGGTGAGAACCAGGGCCGCACCGTGTCCTACGCCAATGTCGTTCGCGGCATGGTCAGGGTCGGCGACTGGGACGGCAAGGCGGCGACGCTGACCACGCCGCTCGCCAGCGCCAGGACGGCTGGTTCGGACGGTTATGTCGTGCTCGTGCAGGCCGAGCAGCCGGGCCGCTACGGCATGATGCCGGGCGCAGTCATCGGTGCGGCCAGATCCGGCCAGTAGCCGCGAAGACCGGAGACATCCCGCGAAGGCGGGTTCCAGCGGATGGCGTAGCGACGTAGCGTCTCGCCAGAGTCACAATAACTTGGCACTGATTCGCACATGCCGAGGCTGTTCACTGCGCTTGAAATCCCCGCCGACGTCGCCTCGGCGCTGACCCTGCACCGGGGCGGGCTCGTCGGCGCGCGCTGGATCGAACCGGCCGATTACCACATCACCCTGCGCTTTCTCGGCGATGTCGATCGCCGCATGGCCCATGACGTCCACGAATTCCTCGGCGACCTGCGCAACTATCCGTTCGAGGTGACGCTGGACGCGCTCGGCAGTTTCGGCGGCGACAAGCCGCGCGCCGTCTACGCCCGGGTCCAGCCGAATCAGAAGCTCCTCGAGCTGCAGGCCGACATCGAACGGCTGATGCGCCGGCTCGGGCTGCCCCCGGAAGCGCGCAAATTCGCGCCCCATGTCACGCTGGCGCGGCTGCGCGACGTCTCGCCGGTCGATGTCGCGCATTATCTCGGCCAGCATCCGATCGTCAGGCCGATCAGCTTCACCGCGCGCCGCATCGCGCTGATGTCCTCGCGCGATTCGATCGGCGGCGGCCCCTATGTGCTCGAGGCCGCATACCCGCTCGGTCCATCCTACCCGAACCGGATGGCGCATGCCGGTGCGCAGCGGAGATGACCATGCCCAAGCGCCTGAGCCTTGACGCGCGCAACGAGGCGCTGGTGACGCTGACCGGGTGGAAGCTCGCCGAGGGCCGCGAGGCCATCGCCAAGCGCTTCGTCTTCCGCGATTTCAGCGAGGCCTTCGGCTGGATGACCCGCGTCGCGCTGCTGGCCGAGACGATGGATCACCATCCCGAATGGTCGAATGTCTACAAGACCGTCGAGGTGACGCTTTCGACGCATGACGCCGGCGGGCTGACCGAACTCGACGTCCGGCTGGCGCGCGCCATGGATGCGCTGGCCGGTTGAGTTAACTCTTGGCGCTGTTGGCCCATGCAGCCAGCCGCCGCGTCAGCGGCGCGGGCAGGCGGCGCAGGAGGCGTTTGAGCAAAGGCCGCCAGTGCATCAGGCCCGATTCCACCGCGAGCCGGCCCTTCCAGGACAAGGGCAGCACGCAATCGGTCACCGACGTGAGCCCATCGGCATGCTCGTGCTTGTAGAGGTCGGCCGGCGCAAGCATGTCGAAGACCGCGTTGCCCCGCGCCACGGCGCAGGTGAAGCTGTGATGGACCAGAAGCCCGCCGACGCCGCCGCGCTCATGCTGGGGATGGGTCGCGATGACATGGCCGAAACTGATGCCCTTACAGTCGAGCGACAGGTCGAGGCCGATCGGCGCGCCGTCGCAGAAGAGGGTCGCGATCCGCAGCGGCGAGCCGCCCGCCGCATCGCCCGCCAGATCGCGGAAAAGGGCTGAAAAGCGCGGATCGGAGATCGTCGGCGCGAGCACGCCATGGCGCAGCAGCGCCGCCTGCTTCATCGCGATGGCGGCCACGGCGAGATCGGCGGCCTCGGGCCCCGGCTCGACCATCGAGAGGTCGATCGCGCCGCGCTCGGAGAGCCGCCGCAGCCGCCGCCGATGATTCGAGCGCTCGCGCGATGCGTAGGCAAGGCTAGGGCCGTCGGTTCCGACGCGTCGGCGAAGATCGGCGAAGGGCGCATCGAGCCGTTCGCAAAGCACCGCGCGCGCAACGAGGCCCGATATCGTCAGCACCGAATCGGCGCGCAGCTTGCGCAGTTCGAGCAGGTCCGCGCCCAGATTCGCAACTGCATCCCGGCCGGCCTGCAGCAGCGCGGCCTCGTCGCCCGAGCGCTCGACCAGCACGTCGCCATACTGCGCCACCGGCACGCCCATGAAGCGCAGGCTGACGAGCCCGAACCGGCGCTGGCGGACCAGCGGCCAGACCATGACGAGCCGCCCGGCGCGGCGCGCCGTCACGATGCAGAGCCGCATGCGCGCATCGAGATAGTGGTTCGCCCAGTGCCGCAGCACGGCATGGGACTGGAAGACCTGATGGGGAAGCCCGGCGCGGGCGAAAAGCGCGTCCCATTCAGGGCGCAGAGCAAGGAAGGCTTCCGGCGTATCGACAGTGGAAATCGCGATCTCGTCCGTGCGAGCGGCCGCGCGTGGCGCGCCGGCCGGTCTTGCCTCGGGCAGATCGCCGCGAAAGGAGACGGTCAGCGTCATGGCTTACGCGCCAGCCCGGACATGGGCGAGGAGGCGCTTCGCGCCGACGAGCGGAAACCGCGCCAGATAGGGCAGCAACAGCAACGGATGGCGCGCCGCGAAGGGCGCGTCATGCTCGACCATATGGCGGATCGCCAGCACTGGCAGCGGCGCGCGCAAGGGTCGGAACTTCGGGTTCCACAGCCCCGGCGCGTCGGAATCGGCATACATCAGACCGATCATCCGGTTGCGCGACAGCGCATAGAATTTGTGGCGGTTCTGCACGCGCTTCAGCATGGCGACGCCGTCCTCGCCCGAGCAGGCCGGAAAACCGATAATCACCGTGCGGAAATGCGCCATGGCGGGCCTGGCGGGGATCGCCTCCAGCGCCTGGAAACTCCTGCGGATCAGCGAGAACGCCGCCGCCTCGTCGGCGGGCCCCGCCTCGCTGACGCCGAGCCGGACCGTGTCGAGCTTCGCCGCCTGGCGCGTGAAAGGGCAGACCGCGCCGGTGCGGCCGAGATCGGCATGGGCTGCCATCAGATAGCCCTCGACCCAGCCGAGCAGATCCGTCAGCGCGGCGGGATCCGGCTGCCGGGCGCAGCGCGCCCGGACGGCGGCGATGGTCGATAGCGCGCCGCCTGCTTCCAGTTCGGCCAGGATGTCGGTCGCGCGCATCGCTCGCCTCGCAGCCTCGGAGAGCAAGCGTTAGCAGGACGAGATTAGGGAAGGGTTTCGACGGGCCCCGCCGCCTCGGCGGAGCTGTTAGGGTTTTGATAAGCCTCCGACCAGCCGCAGAGCCGCAAGGCGGCCTGCATATGCGGCGGCGGGGCTGCGACGACCTCCACGGGCGCGCGCTTGCGATAGAGCGGGATCGCGATGCTGCGGGCGTGGAGTTGCAGGCCGGGCCCGCCCTCGCGTGGGGCCGTGCCGTAGATCTCGTCGCCCAGCATCGGCCAGCCCGAGGCGGCGCAATGCACGCGCAGTTGATGGGTGCGCCCGGTCAGCGGCGAGAGCGCGAGCCAGGCCAGCGGCCCGCTGCCGCCCTCGCCGCGCCCGAGCACACGGAAACGTGTCTGCGAGGGCAACCCCTCGGGATCGACCTTCATCCACCAGCCGCGATCGGGCGCGCGCTTGCCGAGCGCCAGGTCGATCAGCCCCTCCTCCTGCGCCGGGTGGCCTTCGACGACAGCCCAGTAGCTCTTGCCGATCAGCCCGTCGCGAAACAGCCGGTTGAGATCGGCCATGGCGCGCGGATGGCGGCCGAGCACGAGGCAGCCCGAAGTGTCCTTGTCGAGCCGGTGCGCGGCTTCGGGCCGGCGCGGCAGGCCAAAGCGCAATGCGTCGAGATGGTCGGTCAGCACGGGGATGATTGTCCGCTTCGCCTGCGGCCCGCGATGCGAGGGCAGGCCCGCGGGCTTGTCGATCACCAGCATCATCGCGTCGCGATAGAGCAGCGGAAACGGCAGCTCGGGATCGGCCCTGCCGTGCGAAATCTCTGGTCGGTCCGGCGCGCTCATGGCATTGCGCTAGCGAAGACGGTCGGGCGACGCAATATCGGGGCATGCCCAGGCCGGATCACGGGACGCATGATGAGCGAGCAAGACCCGAAGAAGCGCGGCTTCTTCTCCAGACTTTTTGGCATCGAGGACGAGCCGCACAAGCCCGAAGGACCCGCGACGCCGCCTGCAGAGGCCCCTGCGGCGACCCCCGCTGCGCCGCAGGAGCCCGAACCCGAAGCCCTGATTGCGCCCGACGCGCTGATGGGCGAGGCCGCGCCTCTCCCCATCGCGATGCCCGAGCCGGCGCCGATGCCCGTCCCGCCCGCAATGACGCCGCCTCCGGTCGCAGTCGCGCCGGAGCCTAGGCGAAGCTGGTGGCGCAGGCTGACCGAGGGCCTGTCGCGGACCTCGTCGGCGCTGGGTGCCGGCATCACCGATATCTTCACCAAGCGCAGGCTCGACGCCGGCACGCTGGAGGACCTCGAAGACATCCTGATCCAGGCCGATCTTGGCCTCCCCACCGCCGCCCGCGTCGCCAGGGCCGTGGGCGAGGGCCGCTATGACCGCCAGATCGAGCCCGCCGAGGTCAAGGCGATCCTCGCCCGCGAGGTCGAGGCGATCCTGACGCCAGTGGCGCTGCCGCTCGTCATCGACGTCACGAAAAAGCCGTTCGTGATCCTGATGGTCGGCGTCAATGGCTCGGGCAAGACCACGACGATCGGCAAATTGGCGCAGAAATTCCGCAACGAGGGCAGGAGCGTGATGCTGGCTGCCGGCGACACCTTTCGCGCCGCCGCGATCGAGCAGCTCAAGGTCTGGGGCGAGCGCACGAAAGCCGCGGTCGTCTCGGGCCAGCAGGGCGCCGACGCCTCGGGGCTCGCTTTCGAGGCGCTTCAGAAGGCCAAGGCCACGGGCGCCGACGTGCTGCTGATCGACACCGCCGGCCGCCTGCAGAACAAGACCGGGTTGATGGACGAACTCGCCAAGGTCGTCCGCGTCATCCGCAAGATGGATCCTGACGCGCCCCACGCCGCGTTGCTCGTGCTCGACGCCACGGTCGGCCAGAACGCGCTCTCCCAGGTCGAGGCCTTCCAGCACACCGCCGGCATCACCGGCCTCGTCATGACCAAGCTCGACGGCACGGCGCGCGGCGGCATCCTCGTGGCGCTGGCGGCGAAATTCGGCCTGCCCGTGCATTTCATCGGCGTCGGCGAAGGCGTCGAGGATCTGGAGCCGTTCTCGGCCCAGGAGTTTGCCCGCGCGATCGCGGGATTGGGAGAAGCCGCGTGACCAGCGACAACGGAGCCGAGACCGCCGAAGCGGCAGCCGAGAAGACGCTGCACAAGTCCACGGTCAACCCGCTGCTGAAACTGGCGCTCGAATTCGGGCCTCTCGCCCTGTTCTTCTTCGCCAATTCCTATGGCGACAGGCTGTTCGGCGTCGCCGCCGACCGGCGCATTTTCGTGGCGACAGGCATCTTCATGGTCGCCTCGCTGGTCGCGCTCGCCCTGTCGCGCATCCTGATGGGCTATCTGCCGCGCATGGCGATCGTCAACGCGGTCGTCGTCAGCGTCTTCGGCGGGCTGACCATCGCGCTCGACGACGCCTTCTTCATCAAGGTCAAGCCGACCATCGTGAACACGCTGTTCGGCTGCGTGCTGCTCGGCGGCTTGTATTTCGGCCGCTCGCTGCTGGCGCTGGTGCTGGAGAGCGTGCTCCAGCTCGACGAGGCCGGCTGGCGCAAACTGACCCTGCGCTGGGGACTGTTCTTCTTCGTGCTGGCGGGCCTGAACGAGATCGTCTGGCGCACGCAGACGCAGGATTTCTGGGTCGCCTTCAAGGTCTGGGGCGTCATGCCGCTGACCATGGCCTTCGCGCTGGCCCAGACGCCGCTGATCCTGAAGCACGAGATCAAGCGGGCGGCGGCCGCGGATTAGCCGGCGGAAAGCCTACTTCGCCGCGAGCCGGATCGCGCCGTCGAGCCGGATCGACGTGCCGTTCAGCATGTCGTTCTCGACGATGCCGCGCACCAGCGCGGCGTATTCGGTCGCCTTGCCAAGACGCGACGGGAACGGGATCGAGGCGCCCAGCGACGCGCGCGATTCCTCCGGCAGACCGTCGAACATCGGCGTCTCGAACAGGCCGGGCAGGATCGTCATCACCCGGATGCCGAAGGCTGCGAGTTCGCGCGCGATCGGCAGCGTCATGCCGACGACGCCGGCTTTCGAGGCCGAATAGGAGGCCTGGCCGATCTGCCCGTCCTCGGCGGCGACGGATGCGGTGTTGACGATGACGCCGCGCCCGCCATCGGGCGTGACCGGCTCCAGCGCCGCCAGCGCGGCTGCCGATTTCGCGATGATGCGGAACGTGCCGGTGAGGTTGATCGCGACGCCCTTCTCGAAGGTCGCCATGTCATGGGCGATCAGAGCGCCGGTCTCGCGGTTCCTGCCGACGACGCGGCGGCCGGGCGCGATGCCGGCGCAATTGACGACGATGCGCGCCACGCCATGGGCGGCGCGGGCCTTGGCCAGCGCCTCGTCGACGGACGCATCGCTGGTGACGTCGCAGGCGCAGAAGACCCCGCCGATCTCGGCCGCAACCGCCTCGCCGCGCGCAGCGTTGAGATCGAGCAGCGCGACCTTGACGCCATGGGATGCGAGCATCCGCGCGGTCGCCTCGCCGAGGCCCGAAGCGCCGCCAGTGACGATGGCGGAGAGGGAGGAATCGAGCTTCATCGGCATGTCCCGTCGGTTATCGAACTGTCGTTTCCGGTTTAGAACCTCGGCAGGCGCGCTCCAAGCGGCATTCTTCGCCAGCCTCTTGTGCGGCTTCTCGGGCGGGGCCACATCTTCCGACATTGCGGCCAGAGCTGCGCGGCAGGATGATGCCGGCGAATTGGGAGACGGGAGAGACGGGCATGAGCGAAGGGTTCACCTCGCGCTTCACGGAAGAGGAGATGGCCGCGATCCGCGCCACGCTTCGCGACGAGAAGCGCTTCGGCGAGACGTTTCTCGACCGCCTGAAGCGGGTGGCCAAGCGCATCCCCTTCGCCGAGGACATGCTCGCCGCCTGGATCTGCACGCGCGATCCAGCCACGCCGCGCCGGGTGCGGCTGACGCTGCTGGCCGCGCTCGGCTATTTCGTGCTGCCGCTCGACGCGATCCCCGATTTGATGCCCTTCCTCGGGTTCACCGACGACGCGGCGGTGATCGCTGCCGCGCTCGCGGCGGTGGCGGGCTCGATCACGCCCGAGCACCGCGAAAAGGCGAGGCAGGCGATGGCGGAGCTGTGAGAGCGCTCATAGGGTTAGCACGATCTTGCCCTTGGCCTTGCGGTCGCCGATCAGCGCGTAGCCTTCCGTCCAGCGCTCCAGCGGAACCGTCGCGTGGACATGGGCGCGGATTCGGCCCGCCGCCGCCCAGTCCAGCAGCCGCTCCATATTGGCGCGATGCCCGGCAGGATCGCGCCTGACGAACTCGCCCCAGAACACCCCGCGCAGATCGCAGCTCTTGAGCAGCAGCAGGTTGAGCGGGATGTTGGGGATCGCGCCGCCGGCGAAGCCGACCACGAGATAGCGCCCCTCCCAGGCCATGGCGCGGAGCGCCGGCTCGGCGAGATCGCCGCCGACCGTGTCGTAGAGCACATCGACGCCGCGCCCCTCCGTCAGGCGGCGCAGGCCAGTCTTCACATCCTCGGCCGTGTAGTCGAGTTCCTTCTGCGCGCCGTGCTCGCGGGCCAGCGCCAGCTTGTCGGGCGAGGAGGCGCAGGCGATGACATGGGCGCCGAGCAGCGCGCCGATCTCGACCGCCGCCAGCCCCGCCCCGCCGGCCGCGCCCAGAATGGCGAGGCTCTCGCCGCTTTTAAGTCCGGCGCGCTGGATCAGCCCGTGCATCGCCGTGCCATAGGTCACGAAGAGGCCGGCCGCCTGCTCGTCGTCGAGCGCTTCGGGCACCCTGACGATCGCGTCGGTCGAGACCACGACCTTCCCGCGCGCGGCGCCGTAACCCAGCCACGCCGCGACGCGCTCGCCGATCCGCCAGTCCGTGACGCCCGCGCCCAGCGCCGAGATCGTGCCGGCGCATTCGGCGCAGGGCGAGAACGGCAGCGCCGGCTTGGTCTGGTAGCGGTTCTGGATGATCAGCGTGTCGAAGAAATTAAGCGCCGCCGCCTTCACGGCGACGACGACCTCGCCCGGTCCCGGCGCCGGCTCGGGAAGATCGCGGATCACAAGGTCTTCCGCCGGGCCATGCCGTTCGCAAAGCAGCGCCTTCATATCGTTCTCACCCTGCCTCGACCACGCCATCGGCCTCCAATGCGCGCCTGAGCCGCGTGAAGGCCAGCCTGATCCGCGATTTCACCGTGCCCAGCGGCAGCCCGGTGCGGGCGGCCACCTCGGCATGCGAGAGCCCCTCGAAGAAGGCGAGCCTGACCAGTCGCAACTGCTCCTCCGGCAGGCTCTCCAGCGCGAGCCTGAGCGCCTCCTCGCGCTGCTGGGCGTCCATGAGCCGGTCGGGCTCGGCCTGCGGGGCAGGATGCAGGATCGGATCCTCGGGGTCGATCCTGTCGGAGCGGTCGCGCCGGGCGAGGTCGATGCGGCGGTTGCGCGCGATCCGGTAGAGCCAGGTCGAGACCGAGGATTTCGCGGGATCGAACAGATCGGCCTTGCGCCACAGCGTCGAGAGCGTGTCCTGCACGACCTCCTCGGCCAGCGCCGCATCGCAGCCCTGCCGTATCAGGAAGCCGTTCAGACGCGGGCCGAAATGATCGAACAGGATTGCGAAGGCGGCGCGGTCGCGCCGTTCGGCGATAGCCCGCACGAGGGCCGGAAAATCGGCCGGCGCCGTCACGCCCGCTCTCCCCGGGAAGCCTGCGTCCGGTCGCATGCATCGCTGTCTGTCGCCCGCACCCGGCCTCGCTCCGCCATCTGTCCTGTCGCCGCCCCGATGATCGCGCGCCAACCCGCCGAACCGGCCGCCATGGCGCTGTTGTGGCATGCGGCGACCGCGAGCGGAACACGCCTGAACGGACGGCATTCGCATTTTCGCCAGGATCATGACATTCTATGGTTCGCGTTAAGGTCGCCGTCCTCAGGATGGCGGTGGCCTTCCGGCCGGCCGTCAAGGCGGCGTTAAGATTTCTGCTGATTGATGGCGGTCTATGATTTCACGTTCTCCTTTCACAGCCATCCGGCTATCCTGCGTTGTTCTGGGCCTTGTCGCGAGTGCGGGGGGCGCTCAGGCGCAGCGCGCCTCGGCCGGCGCCACACAGGCGCAGGCTCTGTTGCTTGAGACGGCCGGGAAGTGGCAGGCCTTCTCCGCGCAGCAGGATCGCGTCAAGATCTGCTACGCGCTCTCGCGGGCCGAGACGCGCTCGCCGGCGAATCTCAGGGATGTCGAGGGTCTTCTGTTCATTTCCAGCCGGCCGGCGCAGGGCGTGCGTAACGAAATCAGCCTTGTGATGAATTTCGATCTCAAGGAGGATGTCGAGCATCAGGCGGTCATCGGCGAGGAGAAGTTCGCCCTGATCGCCAAGAACCGGCATATGTTCCTGAAGAACCCCGCCGAGGAACCGCGCATGCTGGATTCGCTCCGCAAGGGCGCAACCCTCGACGTCAGGGCCACCTCGGCGCGCGGCAATCCGACCAGCGACAAATATTCGCTCGCCGGACTGACGCAGGTGGTGAAGCGGGCGGAAGACGCCTGCAAGTAGAAGACGCCTGCAAGTAGAACGCGGCTGCGGGCAGGCGCAGCGCCATCTCACGCTCCGATGTCGGCGCCGGGATTTCGTGGCTTGCGATTCCTGTGCTATGAGCCGGCCCAGATCCCGGGCGGCAGCCGCCCGATACGCACCAGGTTCCGATGACCCTTTCCGTTCTTGAGCCCGCCGCCCCGGCGGCCGAACCTGTTTTGACCGGTCGCGTCTCGCTGGTCGGGCGCACCCGCGCCGGCCTGAGCGAGGCGCTGGCCGAGATCGGCGTGCCCGAGAAGGAGCGGCGCATGCGCGTCGGTCAACTCTGGAACTGGATCTACCATTACGGCGTGCGCGACTTCGCCGCGATGACGACGATCGGCAAGGGCCTGCGCGGGGCGCTGGCCGAGCGCTTCACGCTCGACCTTCCGGAGGTCACCGCCGAGCAGGTTTCGACCGACGGCACCCGCAAATGGCTGATCCGGATGGCCCCGACCGGCCCGCGCGACCGCGGCGCCGAGATCGAATGCGTCTACATCCCCGAGGTCGACCGCGGCACGCTCTGCGTCTCCAGCCAGGTCGGCTGCACGCTGACCTGCACCTTCTGCCACACCGGCACGCAGCGTTTGGTCCGCAACCTCACCACCGAGGAGATCGTCGCGCAACTGATGGTGGCGCGCGACCGGCTCGGCGACTTCCCGAACCGGAGCGCACCCGGCGGGGCCTTCGTGCCCAACGATGGCGGCCGCTTCGTCTCCAACATCGTCTTCATGGGCATGGGCGAGCCGCTCTACAATTTCGATAGCGTCCGCGACGCCATCGACGTGATCTCCGACAATGAGGGGCTTTCGCTCGGCCGCCGCCGCATCACCGTCTCGACCTCGGGCGTCGTGCCGCAGATCGGCCCGCTCGGCGACGCGATGAGCACGATGCTGGCGATCTCGCTGCATGCCGTGCGCGACGACCTGCGTGACGAACTCGTGCCGCTGAACAGGAAATATCCGATCGCGGAGCTGATGGAGGCGTGCCGCAACTACCCCGGCTTGACCAACGCCAAGCGTATCACCTTCGAATACGTCATGCTGAAGGGCGTCAACGACAGCGATGCCGAGGCGCGCGATCTGGTGCGGCTGCTCAAGGGCATCCCCGCGAAGATCAACCTGATCCCGTTCAATCCCTGGCCGGGCACGAAATACGAGTGCTCGGACTGGGACCGCATCGAGCGCTTCTCCGAGATCGTCTTCCGCGCCGGCTACGCCTCGCCGGTGCGGACGCCACGCGGCCGCGACATCCTCGCCGCCTGCGGCCAGCTCAAGAGCGAGACCGAGAAGCTCTCGGCCCGCGCCCGGCTGATGCTGGACGAGGCCGACGCCTCGGCCCAGGCCGGCTGACCCGCATGCTGCGCTGGCTCCTGCTGATCCCCTTCGCGCTGCTCGTCGCCATGGGCGCAGGGACGTTCGCCATGATGATCGCGAGCGTCGTCTCGGCCGAGATCGCCCTGCTGATCGGCGGCGGCTTCGAGCGGCTGCTGGACGCGCTGTTCGGCCTCGCCGATGCCGGCGTCGATCCGGGGCCCGCCGCGGCGGCCGCCTTCAGCCTGATCGGCCGGCTGGGGCTTGCGATCATCGTCGCGCCGGTCGTGCTCGTCGCCATCTTCAGCGAACTCTTCCGCATCCGCAGCGGTCTGATCCAGAGCGGGCTGACCGGCGCGCTCGCGACGCTCCTGCCGCTCGCCATGCTGCAGCTCTCGCGCGCGCCGACACAGGCCGAGACCCGGATCATCGGCGCGCTGTTCCTGGTCGGGGCGGCGACGGGGTTCGTCTACTGGATCATCGCCGGGCGGGGAGCTGGCGGGGAGCGACGGGCCGATCAAGCGCTCCGGCCGTGACGCCAGGCTCGATATCGCATGCATTGTCGGCATCACCCGCGACGACGTCTTGATGCAGCTTCGATCGGTAGAGCCGGCGCTTCGGGCGCAGGGCGTTGCGGCCTTGTATCTTTACGGTTCCTACGCGCGGGATGAGGCCGGTCCCGACAGCGACAGCGACATTCTGATCGACTTTGAGGCCGAACGCGGGATTGGTCTGGTCGAATACATGGCTCCTTATCAGCTCTTGGAGGAGACGTTCCCCGATATCGAGATCGGCTACGGCACGCGTGACAATATCGTGCCGCGCTATCGTCCCTACATCGAACAGAGCACGATCCGGATTTTTTGATGCGATCCGCAAAGCTGCCGTCGGTTCGACTCGGTCACATTCTTGAAGAAATCGACGCGATCTCCGCAGTGACGCGAGACATGACCGCCACCGCAATCCAACAAGACTATGTTGTCTTGCGCGCGGTCGAGCGCGCCATCCAAATTATCTCTGACCATCGAAGGAATTGCCAATAGAGCTTCTCGATCAGGAACCGGGCGTGCCTTGGCCGGCCATAATCCGCATCGGAAACCTGCTGCGCCACGAATACTATCGCATTGAAGCCTCAACCATTCAGGTCATTCTGACCGACCATCTTCCCGATCTGCGCCTTGCGGTTGTCAGATTATTGGAGCGTCATTCGCCCTGATGCCTAATCCCCCACCGCCACGCCCTCGCGCCGCCCATCCGCGCCGCCGACAAACCCCTCCGGCGTCTTGACGATCGCCTGGATGCCCGAGGTCATCTCTATCAGCCTGACCTCGTGGCCCTTCGCCTCCAGCGCCGCCTTCCAGCTTTCCGCCTCCGTGCCCCTCTCCAGTTCGGTCGGCCCGTTGCGGCTGCCGAAATTGCCGAGATCGACGGCTTGTTGCGGGTCCATCCTCCAGTCGAGCAGCGCGACCAGCGCTTTAGTGACATAGCCGATGATCTGGCTGCCGCCGGGCGAGCCGACCACGGCGTAAAGCCGCCCGAAGGCGTCGAAGACGAGCGTCGGGGCCATCGAGGAGCGCGGCCGCTTGCCGCCCTCCACCCGGTTGGCGACGGGCTTGCCGTCCTCTTCGGGAAGAAACGAGAAGTCGGTCAGCTCGTTGTTGAGCAGGAAGCCGCCCGCCGTCATCAGCCTCGCGCCAAAACCGCCCTCGATCGTCGTCGTCATCGAGACCGCGTTGCCGGCCTCGTCGATCACCGAGATATGGCTGGTGCCGTTCTCGACGCCGTCCGAGGGCGCGAGCAGCAGCGCGCGCTTGTTGGGCGGCTCGCCCGCTTTGGCCCGGCCCATCGACCTGTCGGGACTGACAAGCGTTGCCCGGCCGCGCACATAGTCGCGGTCGATCAGCCCGGCCGTCGGCACGCTCAGAAAAGCCGGATCGGCGAGATAGAGCGCCCGGTCGGCGAAGGCGAGCCGGCCGGCTTCGCTGACCCAGTGCGCGGCCTCAGCGCTGGGGCCGAGGCGGGCCATCTCGCGCGTTTCCAGAATGCCGAGCATCTGCTGGACCGCGACAGCGCCGGAACTCGGCGGCCCCATGCCGCAGATGCGCCAGACGCGATAGGCCCCGCAGATCGACGCACGCTCCTCGACACTGTAGCCGGCGAGATCGGCCAGCGTGATGTCGCCGGGATTGGTCGCATGCCCGGTCACGGTCGCGACGATGTCCTGCGCAATCGGTCCTTCATAGAAGGCGGCCGAGCCCTTTGCCGCGATCTCGCGCAAGGTCGCGGCAAAAGCGGGGTTCCTAAGCACCGTGCCCACCGCCTTCGCCTTGCCGTCTGCCTCGTAGAAATAGCCGGCGGCGCGCGGGTCGCTCTTCAGCGCGGTCTCGCCCGAAAGAAGCCCGTTCAGGCGCGGAGAGATCGGAAAACCCTGCTCGGCCAGCGCGATGGCGGGCGCAAACACGTCCGGCCAAGGCAGCCTGCCCCAGCGCCTGTGCGCTGCCTCCAGCAGCTTCACCGTGCCAGGCACGCCGACCGAAAGCCCGCCGACCACGGCCTGCCGAAAGGCCATCGGCTTGCCGTCCGCGCCGAGGAAGCGGGCAGGTTTTGCAGCGGCGGGCGCGGTTTCGCGGCCGTCCAGCGTGACGACCTCCCGTTTCGCCTCGTCCCAATGCAGCAGGAACGCGCCGCCGCCGATGCCGGAGCTTTGCGGCTCGACCAGATTGAGCACGAGCTGGATCGCGATCGCCGCATCGACGGCGCTGCCGCCGCCGCGCAGGATCTCGCGGCCGGCGTTCGCGGCGAGCGGGTTTGCGGCGGCGACCATATGGCGCTGCGCCGTGCCGGATGTTTTTGCGATTCGCCCGCTGGCGGCCTCAGGCGCGGGCGCAAGCGTCTGGGCGCTGGCGGCGCTCGCAACCATCGCAAGGGCGACCAGCGCGACAAACGCCCGATGAGTAGAAGCCCCGTGGTTCATATCGACCTCCATCGCGTGTGCGCCCGAGACTAGCGCGCCAACAGCGCCCTGCGCCATTCCACCGTCATGTCTTGGAGCCGTCGGGATGGGCAGCTAAGGTCGGCGCGCATCCGGCTGCGGATGCCGCGCTCCGAGAGGCCTGCCCGATGTCGTTGTCACTCCCCCTGCCGCTGCCCCGTCTCATTCCGGCGATCCTCGCCGCCCTGCTGGGCCTCGCGCTCGCCGGCTGCGGCGTCAACAACGTCCCGACGCTGGAGGAGGCCGCCAAGGCGCGCTGGAGCGAGGTGCAGAACCAGTATCAGCGCCGCGCCGATCTGATCCCCAACCTCGTCGAAACCGTGAAGGGTTTTGCGGCGCAGGAGCGCGAGGTGCTGACCGCCGTGGTCGAGGCCCGCGCCAAGGCAAGTTCGGTCAAGGTCGACGCCTCGACGATTACCGACCCGGCGAAATTCAAGGAATATCAGGACGCGCAGAACCAGCTTTCGGGAGCGCTTGGGCGGCTGCTCGTCACGGTCGAGCGCTATCCGGAGCTGAAATCCAACGCGAACTTCCTCGCGCTGCAATCGCAGCTCGAAGGCACCGAGAACCGCGTCACCGTCGCGCGGCGCGACTACATCCAGTCCGTGCAGGCCTTCAACACCGAGATCCGGACCTTTCCGGGCGTGATCTGGGCGCGGCTGTTCTGGGGCGCCAAGGCGATGGAGACGTTTGCGGCGACGGCCGGAGCCGAGCGGCCCCCGGCGGTGAAGTTCTGACGCGGCGGCCTAACTCAAATGAACGATGTTTGCTCCACCGGCCCTCTCCCCCCTTGCGGGGGAGAGATGGAGAGGGGGCCATGGCATCTTGAACTTGGCAATGCCGGCGCTGCCCCCTCCCCAACCCTCCCCCGCAAGGGGGGAGGGAGAGCGGCGGCGCCAACGGCTGTCTTTGTCCGAAAGCAAGGTTGCAGGAGAGGGGTTCTCCCCTTCCTGTCCCTGCTTTTCCTGCTCATCTTCAGCACCTTCGCCGCTGCCCAGACCTCCTACCCGCCCCTGACCGGCCGCGTCGTCGACGGCGCGAACTTGATCGGCGCGGAAGTCCGCCAGCGCATCGAGGCCAAGCTCAAGGCCCATGAGGACAAGACCACCGACCAGATCGCGGTCGCGACCGTGCCCTCCCTGCAGGGCATCAGTGTCGAGGATTTCGCCAACGGCCTGTTCCGGGCCTGGAAGCTCGGCGACGGGGCAAAGAACAACGGCGTGCTGCTTCTGGTCGCTCCAACCGAGCGAAAGGTCCGCATCGAGGTTGGCTACGGGCTGGAGGGCGCGCTGACCGACGCGCTGTCGAAGGTCATCATCACCACGGCCGTCGCGCCGAGATTCAAGACCGGCGATTTCGCGGGCGGCGTCGAGGCCGGAATCGACGCGATCCTGACGATTCTGACCGGCGACGCGGAAGAGTGGCAGCGCCGCGCCGTGGTGCGCGAGGACGAATCATCGGCGATGGAGACGGTCGCCGTCATCGTCATGATGCTGATGATCATCTTTCTCGTCTTCGGCGCGATCCGGGCGGCCGGACGACCCGGCCCGGGACGTCGGCACCGCACGCGCGACGGGCGCTGGATCACGCTTCCGGCCTCGACCTCCTCGGGCTGGAGCACGGGATCGTCCAGCGGCGGCTGGAGCTCCGGGTCGAGCTCGGGCGGATTTTCCGGCGGGGGCGGCTCGTCGGGCGGCGGCGGCGCATCGGGAGACTGGTGATGGATTCAGAAGACAGGGATGCGGTCGCGGACGCGGTCGCGCAGGCCGAGACGCTGACCTCGGGCGAGATCATGGTCGTGATCGACCGGGCGGCCGGCAGCTATCGTTCCGTGCCGCTGGTGATGGCGCTGGCGCTGGCCCTCTTCGTGCCCTGGCCGCTGCTGGCGATGACCGCGACCAGCGCGCCGCGCATCTTCCTGATCCAGTTGGTCTGCGCCGTTCTCTTGGTCGCGACGCTGCTCTGGTATGGCCGGGGCGGACGTTTCGTGCCGGGCTTCGTCAAGCGCGGGCGCGCCCATGACGTCGCCTTGCGCGAGTTCACCGCGCGCGGCCTGACCCGGACGCGGGCGCGCACCGGCGTGCTGCTCTATGTCGCGCTGCAGGAGCGCTATGCCGAGGTGCTCGTGGACACAGGGCTCGACGGCAGGATCGAGCCCGATACTTGGCGGGCCATCATCGAGCCCTTGCTGGAGGCGGCGCGTCAGGACAGCTTACGCGCCGGGCTGATCGATGCCGTCGGAGCCATCGCCCGGGTGCTCGCGCCCCACGCCCCGCCGGCGCCCGACGACATCGACGAACTGCCCAACAAGGTCGTGCTGCTGTAGCTCCGAACGCGCGTCACAAAGCGCTCCGTCATCCCGGACGCAGCGAAGCGAAGCTCCGGGATCCATCCTGGAGTGCCGCCGTGCCTTACGATGGATCCCGGAGCAGCGCGGCTTCGCAGCTTGTCCGGGATGACGCGGTGTTTCCGAGGGAAAACACCAAGTCCCTCACGGACAGGGGTTGCCGACCTCCTGGTGGATCGCGTCGATCCTCTCCTCGAGATCGGCCGGCAGGGTCACGTCGATCGAGGCGATGTCGGTCTTCAGCTGCGCCATCGAGGTCGCGCCGATGATGTTCGACGTTACGAAGGCGCGCGAATTGACGAAGGCCAGCGCCATCTGAGCCGGGTCGAGTCCGGCCTCCTTCGCCAGCGCGAGATAGCGCCTGATCGCAGCCTCGGCTCCGGCCGTCTGGTAGCGCTGGCCCCTGTCGAACAGGGTCGTGCGCGCGCCGGCCGGCCTCGCTCCGTCGAGATATTTGCCGGTGAGAAATCCCTGCGCCAGCGGCGAATAGGCCAGCAACCCGACATCCTCACGCAGGGCGATCTCGGCCAGCGCCGTCTCGAAGGTGCGGTTGAGCAGGTTGTAGGCGTTCTGGATCGACTGGATGCGCGGTGTGCCGCGCGCTTCCGAATCGGTGACGAAGCGCATCGCGCCCCAGCCGCTCTCGTTCGACAGGCCGATATGGCGGACCTTGCCGGCCTTCACCGCCTCGGCGAGCGCGTCGAGCTGCTCGGGGATCGAGGTCTCGTCGGCCGGCTTCTCGAAGGCTGCCTTGCTGAAGCGCGTCGGGTTCGAGCCCCAGGGCATCGGCCGCTCGGGGAAATGGATCTGGTAGAGGTCGATATAGTCGGTCTGGAGCCGCATCAGGCTCTTGTCGACCGCCTCCATCACCTGCTTGCGGTTGACCCGGGTCGGCCCCATGTCGTTGCGGAACCAGTCATTGGCCGAGCGGCCGACGATTTTCGACGCCAGGATCACCTTGTCGCGGTTCCCCCGCGCCCTGAACCAGTTGCCGATAATGCGCTCGGTCGAGCCTTGCGTCTCCGCTTTGGGCGGAATCGAGTACATCTCCGCCGTATCGAAGAAATTGACGCCCTGTTCGAGGGCATGGTCCATCTGCTCGAAACCCTCGGCTTCGGTGTTCTGCTGGCCCCAGGTCATGGTCCCGAGGCAGATCACGGAGACATCAAGGTCGGTGCGGCCGAGGCGGCGGTATTGCATGAGATCGGCTCCGGAAGAGAGGCGCGAGTCGCATCGCGCCGTGAACAGGTTTGACGGGCAAGGCTGGCGCCGCTGACTCTGCGAGGGCGCGCGGCGAGGTCAGGGCTGGTGGATCAGGGCTTGGCGGGCAGCCCCGCGACAAAGCGCTCCACGCTCGGCAGGATGCGCGAGACGATGACGCGGACGCCTTCCGCTGTTGGATGCAGCAGATCGGGCTGGTTCAGGGTGCGGTCGCCGGCGATGCCCTCCAGAAAGAACGGATAGAGCATGACGTCATGCTGCTTCGCCAGCTGCGGAAACAGCCCGTCGAAGCGCGCTGCATAATCGGGCCCGAGATTGCGCGGCGCATACATGCCCGCCAGCAGCACCGCGATTCCCCGCGCCTTGAGCCGCGTGATGATGGCGTCGAGCGCCTTTTCGGTCGTCGCGGGGTCGAAGCCGCGCAGCGCGTCATTGGCCCCGAGTTCGAGGATGACGCCGTCGGCGCCGTCCGGGACCGACCAGTCGAGCCGGTCGAGCCCGCCCTGCGCGGTGTCGCCGGAGACGCCGGCATTGGCGACGGAGACATTCAGACCCTTCTGCCGCAGGGCTTTCTCCAGCACGGCCGGAAAGGCGGCGCTGGCCGGCAGGTTGTAGCCGGCGCTGAGGCTGTCGCCGAGCGCCACCAGCCTGATCTCGCGCGCGGAAGCCGGCGGCGTCTGGGCTTGTGTCATGGTCGCAACCGGAAGGACGAAGGCGAGCGCCACCAGAAAAACCGCCGACCACGATTGGACAAGCGGAAACCAAAGCCCATATCGCCAGACGGGCCGCGCCGTTGTTTCGCCCCGCTTGCGCCATGTGCGGCTGCGAGCGGAGGCGTTGGTCTCAGTCGAAGTCAGGATCATGTCACGATGAGCGAACAAGCCGCTCCAGCCATCGAATTGCGGGATGTCCACCTTAGTCTGGGGCGTGCGGCCGCCCGCGTCCATATCCTCAAGGGAGTTTCTTTGTCGCTCGCTTCCGGCGAGGCGACCGGGCTCGTCGGGCCCTCCGGCTCCGGCAAGTCGACCCTGCTGATGACGATGGCGGGCCTCGAGCGCCCCGATTCCGGTGTCGTCAGGGTCGCCGGGCAGGACCTCGGCAAGCTCGACGAGGATGGTCTGGCGGTGTTTCGCGGCCGGCGCATCGGCATCGTCTTCCAGTCCTTCCATCTCGTCCCGACGATGACGGCGCGCGAGAACGTCGCGCTACCGCTCGAACTCGCCGGCGCGAACGACGCGTTCTCCCGCGCCGAAGCGGAACTCCGCAATGTCGGCCTGGACGACCGCATGGATCATTACCCGGCCCAGTTGTCGGGCGGCGAGCAGCAGCGCGTCGCCATCGCGCGCGCCGTCGCGCCGGACCCTGCGATCCTCGTCGCCGACGAACCGACCGGCAATCTCGACGAGACCACAGGCCGCTCGATCGTCGACCTGATCTTCGCTTTGCGCCGGGAGCGCGCGGCCACGCTCGTTCTCGTCACGCACGATCCATCGCTGGCGGCGCTCTGCGACAGAACCGTGCGCCTGCGCGCCGGACGCATCGAGGCTGAGCCGGAAGCGGCGCTCGCCTGATGCACGCCCCCGTCAAGCCCATTGTCCAGCCGCCCCGCACGCCCGGCTTTTCGCTCGCCATGAAACTCGCATGGCGCGATCTGCGCGCAGGATTACGCGGTTTTGGCGTCTTCATCGCCTGTCTGGCGCTCGGCGTCATGGCGATCGCGGCCGTCGCCTCGGCCTCGCGCGGCCTGACCGAAGGCCTGTCCCGCGAGGGGCGGCGCATCCTTGGCGGCGACGCCGCCTTCGGCCTGATTCACCGTGAGGCGACGGCGCGGGAACTGTCCTTTCTGACAACGCGCGGCAGGGTTTCGACGATCGCGACCATGCGCGGCATGGCCAATGCCGGCGAGAAGGGCTCGGCGCTGGTCGAGATCAAGGCGGTCGATGCCGGCTATCCGGGCATCGGCTCCGTCGTCACCGATTCCGCAGAGCCGATCCAGACCCTGCTCGCGCAGCGCGACGGCCTGTTCGGCGCGGTCGCGGATCCGGTCCTGTTCGGGCGGCTCGGCCTCAAGCCCGGCGACGTCATCACGGTCGGCTCGGCAAAGATCCAGCTTCGCGCCAGCCTCGTATCCGAGCCCGACAAGATCGCGTCCGGCGTCGGCTTCGGGCCGCGCCTGCTGATGCCGGAGGGCGCGCTGCGCGTCACCGGCCTGCTGCAGCCGGGCAGCCTGGTGCGCTGGATCTATCGCGTCGAACTGCCGGCCGCCGCCTCCGACGACGCCGCGCTCGCGGGCCTGATCGCGGCGGCGGACAGCGAACAGCGCGACGCCGGCTGGGAAATCCGCTCGCGCGACAACGCCGCGCCGAGCTTCCAGCGCAATCTCGAACGCTTCACCCAGTTCCTGACGCTGGTCGGCCTCACAGCGCTGCTGGTCGGCGGCGTCGGCGTCGCCAATGCGGTCGCCCGTTTCGTCGAATCCAAGACGCTCGACTTCGCCACGATGAAGGCGCTCGGCGCCAGCGGCGGCCGCGTCGTCGCGATCCATCTGACCGAGGTGATGATGGTCGCAGGCGTAGGCACCGCCATCGGCCTCGTGCTCGGCGCGGCCGCGCCTTACGGTCTGGCCGCCGTATTCGGGGCGGTCCTGCCCGTACCGTTCGAGCCGACGATCGCGCCCGGCGAACTCGCGATCGCTGCGCTCTATGGCCTGCTGACAGCGCTGGTCTTCGCCATCATCCCGCTTGGCCGCGCCCATGACGTGCCGGTCTCGGCGCTGTTTCGCGACCAGATCGCGCCGGACGCCCGCCGGCCGCGCGCGATCTATCTCGTCATCGGCGCGCTGGCGCTGGCCGGGCTGATCGGCGTCGCGGTCGGCTTCGCCTATGAGCGGCGGATCGCGCTGATCTATCTCGCCGTCATGACCGGCGTCTTCCTGCTGCTGCGCGGCGTCTCCTGGGGGCTGATGGCGCTGGCGCGAAAGCTGCCGCGCCCGCGCGGCCCGGCGCTGCGGATGGCGCTGGCCAACAGCCACCGTCCCGGCGCGCTGACGCCCTCGCTGGTGCTCTCGCTGGGACTCGGCGTGGCGCTGCTCTCGGCGCTCGCCTTCATCGATGTCAGCATCACGCGGCAGCTCACGCAAACTCTGCCCCAAAAAGCCCCGGACTTCTTCTTCCTCGACATCCCCAACGCCGAATCGGCCCGTTTCGACGCTTTCATGGCGCAGCAGCGTCCGGGCGCGGCGCTCGACCGCGTCCCGATGATGCGCGGCCGCATCGTCTCCGTGAACGGCGTCCGGGCCGAGGAGATCAAGGCCTCCGAGCAGGCGGCCTGGGTGCTGGATGGCGACCGTGGCATCACCTATGCGCAGGGCCTCCCCGAGGGATCGAGCCTGGCCGCGGGCGAATGGTGGCCGGCCGATTATCGCGGCGAGCCGCTGGTTTCCTTCGACGAGCCGATGGCCAACGGCATCGGCCTCAAGCTCGGCGACAGGCTGACCGTCAATGTTCTCGGGCGCGAGATCACCGCGCGCGTCGCCAATCTGCGCAAGGTCGAGTGGCGCTCGCTCGGCATCAATTTCGTCATGCTGTTCTCGCCGAACACCTTTGCCGGAGCGCCTCACACCAACCTCGCCACCGTGACGCCGGCCGACAATGCGCCGCGCCCGGACGACGCCGCGATGCTGCGCCGGCTTGCTGTCGAGTTTCCCTCCGTGACCGCCGTGCGCGTGCGCGACGCGCTGGAGGCGGTCAATGCCGTGGTGCGTCAGCTTGCGGCCGCGATTCGCGGCGCCTCGGGGCTCGCCATAGCCGCCAGCCTGCTGGTGCTCGGCGGCGCGCTCGCCGCCGGCCAGCGGGCGCGGCTCTATGACGCGATGATCCTGAAGACGCTCGGCGCGACACGCCGCTTCATACTTTCGTCGTACGCCCTCGAATATGCCGCGATCGGAACTGTCGCGGCCCTGTTTGGCGTTGTCGCCGGCGCCGGAGCCGGCTGGGGTGTGGTTACGCAAGTGATGAGGATAGAATTCGTCAATGATCCAACCGGGGCCCTGCTGGCCGCAACTGCCGCGATCGCGGTCACAGTCCTGTTCGGATTGGTCGGAACGCTGCAGATACTGTCTAAGGCTCCCGCTTCTCACCTGAGGAATTTATGAGACCGCTCCGGTTCCGTTAGGAACTAGACCTGAGGCTCGCGCAACTCTGCATGGTGTGCCGGCGACGTTTCTATGAGGCGTCGCCGGTTAACCATGCGCGCCCCTTGTAAGCGCCGGCGATCCCCCTCATATTCCGGCCATCGCCACGATTGTGCGCGGCGGCGGAGCCTCCCGGGAGGCGGTCCGTCTTCGGATTAAACGTCAGGGGAACTCGCTCGATGAGCAACTTCGACCGCAATGCTCCAGCCTGGGGCGCCGGCAGGGCGCAGCAGGCCAGCGCCGTCGAGATGGATCAGGGCCTCCGCTCGTTCATGCTCGGCGTCTACAACAACATGACGATCGGCCTGGCCATCACCGGCCTCGTCGCGATCGGCATCTCGATGCTGGCGGTCGCCGGCGTCTCGCCCACCGGCAAGGTGACGGCGCTGACCCCGCTCGGGCAGGCGCTCTATCTCAGCCCGCTGAAATGGGTCGTGATGCTGGCTCCGCTCGCCTTCATCCTGTTCTTCTCGTTCAAGGCCGAGAGCATGAGCTCTTCGACCGCGCGCGCCATGTTCTTCGCTTTTGCTGCGGTGATGGGCGTTTCGCTGTCGTCGATCTTCATCGTCTTCACCGGCGAGTCGATCGCGCGCGTGTTCTTCATCACGGCGGCGACCTTCGCCGGCCTGAGCCTGTTCGGCTACACCACGAAGAAGTCGCTCTCGGGCATGGGCTCGTTCCTGATCATGGGCCTGATCGGCCTCGTGATCGCCTCGGTGGTGAACATCTTCCTGGCCTCGAGTGCGCTGCAGTTCGCGATCTCGGTGATCGGCGTACTGGTCTTCGCCGGCCTAACCGCCTGGGACACCCAGCGCCTGAAGGAGATGTATCTCTATTCGGACATGGGCCAGGAAGAGGCCGCGAAGATGTCGGTGAACGGCGCGCTGTCGCTCTACCTGAACTTCGTCAACATGTTCCAGATGCTGCTCAGCCTGTTCGGCAGCAAGAGCGAGTGATCTGACCGCAGCCTTCGGGCGGGTCATGCAGGTATGACGAGCCCCGGCCGCAAGGCCGGGGCTTTTCTTTCGAGCGGGCTCCGGCATCATCGCGGCATGACGCCGATCATCCGCCCCGCCACCGCCGCCGAGATCCCTGCCATCACGGCGATCTACCGCGACGCGGTCCTGCACGGCACGGCGTCCTGGGAACTCGATCCCCCCGACGAGGCCGAGATGGTCCGCCGCCAAGAGGCGATCCTCGCCGGGGGTTACCCTTATCTCGCCGCCGAAGGCGACGGCATCCTTTGCGGTTATGCCTATGCGAGCGCCTATCGTCCCCGCCCGGCCTATCGCGCCACGGTCGAGAATTCGATCTACATCGCGCCGGACGCGCAGGGACGGGGCGTCGGGACGGCATTGCTCGGAGCGCTGATGGCAGCCTGCGCCGATCGCGACTTCCGCCAGATGATCGCAGTGATCGGCGACCCGGCCGGCGCATCCGCCGGCTCGCGCCGCCTGCATGAGCGCGCCGGCTTCCGCCTGATCGGCGTCGCCGAAAAGGTCGGCTTCAAGCACGGACGCTGGCTCGACCAGATGCTGATGCAGAGGGACCTGGGAGACTCGGGCACGACGCCGCCTGCGCTGTGAGCTAAGTGCATGCCGTCTTTGCGAGCGCGGCGAAGCAATCCAGAGGTCGGCGCGAAACGCTGGATTGCTTCGCTTCGCTCGCAAAGACGGTGATGCGACCGCCTCAGCCGACCACGCTCAGCTTCTTGTCGAGCACGCGCAACACGCGCCCAAGCTCCGGGCCGCGCTTGAGCACCAGCCCCGTCGCCGCCACCACCGAATAGGCGCCCTGCTTACGGGCCAGCGCCGGGTCCTTGACGATCCGGTAGAGCGGCACCTCCGAGGAGCGGCGATAGACCGAGAACTGCGCCTTGTCCTTCAGGAAATCGATGGCGTAGTCGCGCCATTCGCCCGCCGCGACCATGCGGCCATACAGGTTCAGCAGTTCGGAAAGCTCGCGCCGGTCGAAGGTGACGGTCGTGGGGCGCGGCGTGGGGAAGGCGATCACGCCGCCGCCCCCCTGACTCTGCGACGTTTCGCTTTCGCTCATCGCGCCTCCCGATCGGCGACCCGACGAGCCGCGCCTGTTGCCGTGACGCGATGATGCCCGCGCGATCCTGCGCTGGCAAGGCATCGAGGCCCGATCACGGCTTCGTAGGCCCTGCCGTAATTTCGCCCCGAACGCGCCAAGCCTCGGCCAAGTTGGGCGGTTCAACTCTTTACTGTTGCCTCGACGGCCCGGCTTGTCCGCGTTTCGGATTTGTCAGCCCCCCAGCCCCCCGCAGCGCCGGCGGAGCCGGGCCACTCGTTTCGAGGCCAACTCAACGGCTGGCGTTCCGCGCTGGCCGTTTTTCTTTGAGCTTCGCGTCATCGTGCCTGTTTGTGATACTCGGCATTGGGCCGCATATCGACCGCCGAGGCCATCCGGTTCGACATGTTGAAGAAGGCCGCGACCGCGCTGAGATCCCAGATGTCGCGCTCGCTGAAACCCGCCGAGCGCAGGCCCGCGCGATCGGCTTCGCCGATCAGATGCGGCGTTTCCGTCAGTTTAACGGCAAAATCCAGCATCGTGCGATGACGGAGCGAGAGTTCGGCGGCGCGGTAGTTCATCGCCATCAGCTCGCCCAGCACCGGATCGCCCGAGAGCTGGCGCACCGCCGCGCCATGGGCGGTGAGACAGTAATAGCACCGGTTGACGCTGGAAACCGCGACCGCGATCATCTCGCGCTCCAGCTTCGACAGGCCCGACTGCGCCAGCATCAGATCGTTGTAGAGGCCCGCGAACGCGCTCAGCTTGGCGTCGTCATGGGCATAGGATCGCAGCACGTTCGGCACGAAGCCGAGCTTCTCCAGGCATTTGTCGAAATAGGCCCGGTTGGCGGGCGAGAGTTCGCCCTCGGGAAGGGTGAGCGCCATCACCAGCGGGGCTGCGTCCTGCGCGGCCGGAGCCTCGCCTTGCTTTGCTTTGTCATGCTGGCTTGCCATGGTCGATCCTGTCGCGGCGTCTATGCGGAAATGTCGGCGGATTCCGTCGGGGTCTTGCTCTGGCGTCGCCGGGCCAGGACGCAATCGCGCGACAGACGTTGAACCGGGTCGCAGCCTATGTCATCGCTGCGGCAAAATAACAGGGGGCAGGGATGGCCAAGCGGGTGACGAATGCGACGATCGCGGCTGTCGCCGCCATCGAGGCCAGCGCGGCCGCCCTGAGCGAAAAGCTGCCGGCCGATTTCCCCCGTCTGCTATATGGCCGCGTCGCGGCGGAGGATCTGGTCGCGCTGCCCGCCGACATGCTGGCAAGAACCGCCGAGGCCGCGCACGACTATCTCACGGAGCCGCGTAAACCCGACACGGTGCGCCTGCGCTTCCATGACGAGGCCTACGCCGGCGACGGGCGCGACCGGCAGGTCACGGTTCTCGATGTCCTCAACGACAACAAGCCCTTTCTGCTCGATTCGACGCTGGCCGAACTCACCGAGCAGGGCTTCGAGCCGCGCCTCGTCGCCCATCCGATTCTCGCCGTGGTGCGCGATGCCGGCGGCGCCTTCCTTTCGCTCGCCGGGGAGGCCTCCGGCCGCGCCCCCGAAGGCGCGAGGCGCGAAAGCCTGATCCATATCCACCTCGACCGGATCGACACGGCGGAGGCGCGCGAAAAGCTCGAGGCCGGGCTGATGCGAGTTTATGCCGATGTCGCCATGGCCGTCGACGACTGGGCCGCGATGCGCGGGCGAATCACCGAGGTGATCCAGGCCTACCGCACCAATCCGCCGCCTTTGCCCGAGGACGAGGTCTCGGAGGCGCTGCAATTCCTCGAATGGATCGCGGGCGACAATTTCACGCTGCTGGGCATCAGGGCCTACCGCTTCCCCGGCGGCGACGCGGCCGCCGACCCGATCGACGGCTCGGGACTCGGCATCCTGCGCGACCCCTCGGTGCGCGTGCTCCGCAAGAACAAGGAGATGGTCGTCACCACGCCCGAGATCCGGGCCTTCCTCGCCAAGCCGCTGGCGCTCATCATCACCAAGGCCAACGTCAAGAGCCGGGTCCATCGGCGGGTCCATCTCGACTATGTCGGCGTCAAGCTGTTCACGCCCGACGGCCGGCTCGACGGCGAATTGCGGATTCTGGGCCTGCTCACCTCGAACGCCTATACCGGCAGCGCCCGCGCGATCCCCTATCTGCGGCTCAAGGTCGCCCGCGTCGCCAGGAACGCCGGCTTCGACGCGGCGAGCTATTCCGGGCGCGCGCTGCTCAACGTTCTCGACGCCTTTCCGCGCGACGAGCTCTTCCAGATCGACGCCGAGACGCTGGAGCGCTTCGCCGTCGACATCCTGCAACTGACCGAACGCCCGCGCATCCGCGCGCTCGCCCGCGTCGACGAATTCGACCGCTTCGTCTCCGTCCTCGTCTTCATTCCGAAGGACCGCTACGACACACAGGTGCGCCGGCGCGTCGGCGAGTTCCTGACCCGGCTCTACCAGGGCCGCCTGTCGGCCGCCTATCCGGCCTATCCGGATGGTCCCCTCGCCCGCACGCACTACATCATCGGGCGCGACGAGGGCAAAACCCCGCGCATCGAGCAGGCGACGCTGGAATCGGGCATCGCCTCGATCGTGCGGACCTGGCCGGACGGCCTCAAGGACGAGCTCGATCAGCAGAAGGCCGGCCCGACCGCGCGCGCGCTGGCCGAGCGCTTCGCCGAGGCTTTTGGCGCGGCCTATCGCGAACGCTTTTCGGCGGCCGACGCGCTCGTCGACATCGACATGCTGATGAAGCTCTCGAACGAGCGGCCGCGCGCGGTCAATCTGTACCGGCGCGAGGGCGATCCCGCGACGCGCGCCAATCTCAAGGTGTTCTCGCGCGGCATGGCGATCTCGCTCTCGGCCCGCGTGCCGGTTCTGGAGAACATGGGCTTCCGCGTCGTCAACGAGCGCACCTTCAACATGACGCCGCAGCCCGCTCCCGGCTCGGGCGAGGCGCCGGGTTCGACCCGCGTCTGGCTGCACGACATGACGCTCGAGCGCGCCGACGACGGCGAGATCGACGTGGCGCGGCTCGATCCGGTGATCGAGGCGGCGCTGATGGCGCAGTTCCGCGGGCTCGCCGAATCCGACCGCTTCGACCAACTCGTGCTGGCGGCCGGCCTCGCCTGGCGCGAGGCGGCGCTGCTGCGCGCGCTCGGGCGCTATCTGCGCCAGGTCGGCGCACCCTACGCGCAGGACTACATCGCCGATGCGCTGACCCGCCATCCGGCGATCGCGGCCGGGCTCGTCGCCTATTTCATCGCCCGCTTCGACCCGCGCGCCGAAACCGGCCAGCGCGAAGCCGTGAGCGCCGCCGCCCGGGCCGGCATCGAGACCGAACTTGACGCCGTCACCAGCCTCGACGAGGACCGCATCCTGCGCCGCCTCGTCAACCTGATCGACGCCGGGCTTCGCACCAACTTCTTCCAGGTCGGTCCCGACGGGCATCCGCGCGGCACGATTTCGGTGAAATACGACTGCGCAAAGGTCGATTCCCTGCCGCTGCCGCGCCCGCTCTACGAGATCTTCGTCTACTCGCCCCGCGTCGAGGGCGTCCATCTGCGCTTCGGCAAGGTCGCGCGCGGCGGTTTGCGCTGGTCCGACCGCCCGCAGGATTTCCGCACCGAGGTGCTCGGCCTCGTCAAGGCGCAGCAGGTCAAGAACGCCGTCATCGTGCCGGTCGGCGCCAAGGGCGGCTTCGTGCCCAAGCAGTTACCCCCGGCCAGCGACCGCGCCGCATGGCTGGCGGAGGGTACCGAAAGCTACCGCATCTTCGTCCGGACCCTGCTCGAACTGACCGACAATCTCGATGGCGAGACGGTCATTCCGCCGCCCGACACCGTGCGCCATGACGGCGACGATCCCTATCTGGTGGTGGCCGCCGACAAGGGCACCGCGACCTTCTCCGACACCGCCAACGCGCTCTCGCTCGAGAAGGGCCACTGGCTCGGCGACGCCTTCGCCTCTGGCGGCAGCCAGGGCTACGACCACAAGAAGATGGGCATTACCGCGCGCGGCGCCTGGGAGGCCGTGAAGCGGCATTTCCGCGAGATCGACATTGATATCCAGACGCAGCCCTTCACCGTCGCCGGCGTCGGCGACATGTCGGGAGACGTCTTCGGCAACGGCATGCTGCTCTCGCCGGCGATCAGGCTGATCGCCGCCTTCGACCACCGCGACATTTTTCTCGATCCCGATCCTGACCCGGCAAAAACCCTGGCCGAGCGCCAGCGCCTCTTCGCCCTGCCGCGCTCCTCCTGGGCCGATTACGACAAGTCGCTGATCTCGCCCGGCGGCGGCGTGTTCTCGCGTCAGGCCAAGAGCATCCCGCTCTCAGCCGAGATGCAGGCCGCGCTCGACCTTCCCAAGGCCGAGGTCACGCCGCCCGAGCTGATGACAGCGATCCTGAAAGCACGCGTCGATCTGCTCTGGTTCGGCGGCATCGGCACCTATATCCGCGCCAGCGACGAGACCGACGCGCAGGTCGGCGACCGCGCCAACGATGCGATCCGCGTCACCGGCGGCGATCTCCGCGCCCGCGTGATCGGCGAGGGTGCCAATCTCGGCGCGACCCAGCGCGGCCGCATCGAGGCGGCGCGCAAGGGCGTGCGCCTCAACACCGACGCGATCGACAACTCGGCCGGCGTCAACACCTCCGACGTCGAGGTCAACATCAAGATCGCGCTCGCCGGACCCGTCCGCGACGCGACCTTGAGCGAAGATGCCCGCAACGGCCTTCTCGCCGACATGACCGACGAGGTCGGCACGCTGGTGCTGCGCAACAACTACCTGCAGACACTGGCGCTGTCGCTGACGGAGGCGCAAGGGCTGTCGGCCACGCCGGGGCTTCGCCGGCTGATGCAGACGCTGGAGGCAGCCGACCGGCTCGACCGCACGGTGGAATACCTGCCGAGCGACGCGATCATCGCCGAACGCGAAAAACGCGGCGAGGGGCTGACGCGGCCGGAACTCGCGGTGCTGCTGGCCTATGCCAAGCTCGCCTTGCACGACGCGCTGCTCGATTCGGCCGTTCCCGACGATCTCTATCTCAATAGCGAACTCGTCCGCTATTTCCCCAAGGCCCTGCGCGACGGTTATGCGCCGCAGATCGCGGGCCACAAGCTGCGCCGCGAGATCGTCGCGACGCAGCTCGCCAACGCCATCGTCAATCGCGGCGGCCCCGCGATCGTGCCGATGCTGGCCGACCAGACCCGCGCCGAGGCCCCGGCGATCGCCGCGGCCTATGCGATCGCGCGCGATTCCTTCGACCTGATCGCGCTCAACACCGCGATCGACGGGCTCGACGCGAAGGTGTCCGGGAAAACCCAGATCGGGCTCTACGGAGCGGCCCAGACTCTGGTCACCGAGAAGATGAGCTGGTTCCTGCGCCGTGGCGTGGCCAAGCCCGGCGCGATCGAGACGACGGTCGCCCATTACGCCAGGGGCGTCTCGGAGCTCTCAGCCGAACTCGACACGCTGCTTCCCGAAGCCGCGGCCCAGGCGCGGCAGGCGAGGATCGCCGTGCTGACCAGCGAAGGCGTGCCCGACGCGCTGGCCGCGCGCATCGCCAGCCTGCCGGCTCTGACGCAGGCGACCGACATCGTCGATATCGCCCAGCGCACGGGGCGGCCCGTCACCGAAGTGGCGCGGATTCATTTCGGAGTCGATTCGATTTTCGGGCTGACCGCGCTCGCAGACTCCGCCGCCGCCGTGCCAGCCACCGACGACTACGAGCGGCTGGCGCGCGAGCGCGCGGTCGAGACGCTGGCCGACGCCCATGCCGGGCTGACGCAGGAAGTCGCCTCGACCGGAGAGGGCGAGGGCGCGCTCGACGCCTGGCTCAGCCAGCGTGGCGCGGAGGCCGAGCGCACCCGCTCGACCGTTTCCGCCATTGCCCTCTCGGGGCTTTCCTTGCCAAAGCTGATGGTGGCCGCCGGCATGCTCGCCGATCTGCCGCGCCGAAACGTCTGACGAAAAGAATGCCTGAAGAGAACGAGAGACAATGACCGACGCAGCGCCCGAATCCCCCGTCATCCGGATCGACCCGAAGCTGCTCGAGATCCTGGTCTGCCCGGTGACCAAGACGACGCTGGAATACGATGCCTCCCGGCAGGAGCTGATCAGCCGCGCCGCCAAGCTCGCCTACCCGATCCGCGACGGCATCCCGATCATGCTGCCGGAAGAGGCCCGCGCGCTGGAGGGATAGGCTTGCAAGGGCGGCGCTGCCCCATCCCAACCCCCCCGCAAGGGGGGAGGGCTCCAGAGTGCCTTCGTCAACCACGGCGCTTTCCATCGGGGCTGCTCTCCCCCCCTTGCGGGGAAGAGATGGAGAGGGGGCAGCACCGACTGCGGCAAGAGTGGCTCTCAAAGGGCCTCGCCCCTGAGCAGCCTCGGCGGCTCGCCCGATATCCCGGCCGCCTCGCGGATGAAGAGGCGCTTGAGCCCCGGCAGGCGGTCGACCAGCCCTAAGCCCAGATCGCGCAGCAGCCTGACCGGCGTCGCATCGTTCGAGAACAGCCGGTTCAGCCCGTCGGTGACCGCGCCCATCGCCACCGTGTCGAAGCGGCGGGCCCGCTCGTAGCCGCTGAGCACATCGGCAGTCCCGATGTCGAGCCCGAGCCGGGCCGCATCCACGATCGCCTGCGCCAGGGCGGCGACGTCCTTCAGCCCGAGATTGAGGCCCTGCCCCGCGATCGGATGGATGATATGGGCGGCGTCGCCGAGCAACGCCAGTCGCTCGCCGATAAAGGTCCGCGCCACGCCGAAACCGAGCGGCAGCGCATGCAGCCTGCTTTCCAGCGAAATCGCGCCGAGTTCGAGCCCGAAGCGCTGCTCGATCTCGGCCAGAAGATCGTCGGCGTCGAGCGACATCAGCGCCGACACGTTCTCTTTCGCTTCAGTCCAGACGATCGAGGAGCGGTGCCCGAGCGAACCGCCATCGGACAGCGGCAGGATCGCAAACGGCCCCGACGGCAGGAAATGCTCGATGGCGCGGCCGCCATGGGGCCGCTCATGGCCAAGCGTCGCGACGAGCCCCGATTGCGGATAATCCCAGCCGACCCAGCCGATGCCGGCCTGCTCGCGCAGTTTCGAGCGCGCGCCGTCGGCCGCGACCAGCAGCGTGGCGCGCAGACGCTCCCCGCCGCTCATGACGACATCGACGCCCGCATCATCGGCGGCGAAGCGGCGCGCGCCCTCTGGCCGCAGCGTCACGCCGGCTTCGCGACAGGCGGCCAGCAGCGCCCGCAGCAGACCTGCGTTCTCGACCATATGGGCGAAGGGCTGGCCGGGCTCGACCTCGCCGTCGAAGGTCAGGAAGACCGGGCGGACGAGATCGCTCGTCCGGCTGTCGGTGACCAGCATCTCCGTCATCGGCTGCGCGGTCGCCGCGATCGCATCCCAGACGCCGAGCGCCTGCAGCATGCGTTGCGCGGCGGCGGCGACCGCATAGGCGCGGTTGTCCTCGCGCGGCGGCGATGCCAGCGCCGGATCGGCCAGCGTCACGTCAAACCCCTCGCCCAGCGCCTGCTTCAGCGCCAGCGCCAGCGACAGGCCGGCGATGCCGCCGCCGGCGATGACGATCCCGGCGTTTCCACTGTCCCTATGCTGCGCCATCGCGCTGTCCGTCCCTGATCCCGGCGCGGCTTGACGACGCGCGGCGGCTTGGTGCTGATGCGGGGCAAGCCCGCCGGAAGAGCCTCGTACCCGACATGTCCCAGATCAGCGACTCCCTGACGTCGATCCTCGACCTGGAACCGCTCGAGCGCAATCTGTTCCGGGGTCGCAGCCCCAACATCGGCTGGAGACGGGTTTTCGGCGGGCAGGTCATCGGCCAGGCGCTCTACGCCGCCTGCAAGACCGTGGAAGGCCGCGAGCCGCATTCGCTGCACGCCTATTTCCTGCTGCCGGGAGACCCGACGATCCCGATCCTCTACGAGGTCGACCGGCTGCGCGACGGCCGCTCCTTCACCACGCGCCGCGTTCTGGCGATCCAGAAGGGCGAGGCGATCTTCGCCATGTCGGCCTCCTTCCAGGTGCCCGAGGAGGGCTACGAACACCAGATGCCGATGCCCGACGTGCCGATGCCTGAGGATCTGCCTGACCGCGAGGAGATGCGGACCAGCGTGCTGCCCAACATGCCCGAGGCGGTGCGCGCCTATTACCAGCGCGAGCGGCCGATCGAGATCAGGCCGGTGGAACTTGCGCGCTACGCCTCGTCGGAGAAGATGGAGCCCAGATTCAACGTCTGGATCCGCGCCATGCAGCCCCTGCCCGACGAGCCGGCGATCCATCAGGCCGTGCTCGCCTACGCATCGGACCTGATGCTGCTCGATTCGAGCCTGATCGCCCATGGGCGCACCGTGTTCGACAAGACCATCCAGGGCGCGAGCCTCGACCACGCGCTCTGGTTCCACCGGCCGTTCCGCGCCGATGACTGGCTGCTTTACGCGCAGGATAGCCCGTCCAGCTCCGGTGCGCGCGGTTTTTCGCGCGGGCTCGTCTTCGACCGGCATGGCCGGCTCGTCGCCTCGGTGGCGCAGGAAGGGCTGATCCGGCCCCGGCCCGACCGCGACTGAAGACGCAGACATCGCCAACAGCCTAGTATTTCATCAAATGACTATTTCTTAGGCGCTCCATTGAGCGCCGGCGGCGGAGTCGCGCCCGATTCGGCGAATCGATCGTTTGCGTTGCAGTGCGGCAGTTGGCACGCGCCTTGAATTGCAGCCCCCGACGCGCACACCGGGCTCCCGGACGCGCGAGACGCAACAAGATCGCCGGGGCTGACTTCCGGGCGGCGCAGACGGGGAAACCCTGCAATGAAGATCGTGATGGCTATCATCAAGCCGTTCAAGCTGGAGGAGGTGCGCGACGGGCTCACCGCCATCGGCGTGCACGGCCTGACCGTGACCGAGGTGAAGGGCTATGGCCGCCAGAAGGGCCACACGGAAATCTACCGTGGCGCCGAATACGCCGTCAGCTTCCTGCCGAAGATCAAGATCGAGGTCGCCGTCTCCGACGAGCTCGTCGGCAAGGTGATCGAGGCGATCACCGCCGCGGCCCGCACCGGGCAGATCGGCGACGGCAAGATCTTCGTTTCGTCGATCGAGAAGGCCGTGCGTATCCGCACCGGCGAGACCGACAGCGACGCCCTCTGACGCAAGCGATCCTTCAGGCAGGAGTTTCCAGATATGAATTTCAAGACTTATCGCCGGGCGGGACTGGTCGGACTGGCGCTCGTCGCCACAGCCGGAGCCGCGCTCGCGCAGACCGCGGCCGCCCCCGCCGCACCGCCGGCCCCCGTGCCCAACAAGGGCGACGTCGCCTTCATGATGAGCTCGACCGTGCTGGTCCTGCTCATGATCATTCCGGGCCTCGCGCTGTTCTATGGCGGCCTCGTCCGCTCCAAGAACATGCTCTCCGTCCTGACCCAGGTCTTCGCCATCACCTCCGTCGTTTCGCTGATGTGGGTGATCTTCGGCTACTCGCTTGCGTTCACCAATGGCGGCGGCCTCAACGACTATGTCGGCGGCTTCTCCAAGGCGTTCCTGAGCGGCGTCGATGCGACGACGACGGTCGCGACCTTTTCCAACGGCGTCGTCATTCCCGAATATGTCTACATCGCCTTCCAGATGACCTTCGCCTGCATCACGCCGGCCCTCATCGTCGGCGCCTTCGCCGAGCGGATGAAGTTCTCGGCGCTGCTGCTCTTCACGGTGCTCTGGGTCACCTTCATCTATTTCCCGATGGCCCACATGGTCTGGTACTGGGGCGGGCCCGATCTCGTCGGCAACGCCGCCGCCGCGCTGGCCGCTGCTCCCGCTGACGGCAAGGCCGCCGCGCAGGCCGCGCTCGACGCCGTCAACGCCGACGCCGGCATGCTCTTCAAATGGGGCGCGCTCGACTTTGCCGGCGGCACCGTGGTGCACATCAATGCGGGCATCGCCGGCCTTGTCGGCTGCATTCTGCTCGGCAAGCGCATCGGCTACGGCAAGGAACTGATGGCGCCCCATTCGCTGACGATGACGCTGATCGGCGGCGCGCTGCTCTGGGTCGGCTGGTTCGGCTTCAACGCCGGCTCCAACCTCGAGGCCAACGGCACCGCCGCACTCGCCATGATCAACACCTTCGTCGCCACGGCGGCGGCCGCGGTCGGCTGGCTGTTCATCGAATGGGCGGTCAAGGGCAAACCCTCGCTGCTCGGCATGGTCTCGGGCGCGGTCGCCGGTCTCGTCGCGGTCACGCCCGCCGCCGGCTTCGCCGGTCCGATGGCCTGCATCGTGCTGGGCGCGATCGCGGGCGTCGTCTGCTTCGTCTTCTGCTCCAGCGTCAAGAACGCGCTCGGCTACGACGACTCGCTCGACGTCTTCGGCATCCACTGCATCGGCGGCATCATCGGCGCGCTGGCGACCGGCATCATGGTCAACACCGCGCTCGGCGGCGCCGGCATCCCCGACTACACCTCGAAGCCCGGCGAGCTTGCCGTGGGCGCCTACGAGTTCGGAACCGCCTTCTTCGCCCAGGTCAAGGCGGTGCTGTTCACGCTGGTCTTCAGCGGCGTCGGCTCGCTGATCCTCTACAAGCTCGTCGACGTGATCGTCGGCCTGCGCGTCGCTCCCGATCAGGAGCGTGAAGGCCTCGACATCGCCGAGCATGGCGAGCGCGCCTACCACGCCTGAAACGACCTCCACCGCTTCACGTGAAACATCGACCCCGGCGGGCAACCGCCGGGGTTTTTCCTTGCCAGCGCCCGTCGGGTTCAAAAGCCGCAATCAATCGGTCTCCAGGAGCCACTCAAGGTTAAGCGGGTCTTAACCTGCCGTTCCTAACGTGGCCGGTGAGGTCGGCCGCTTTCGGCCGGCCGCCCAAGCACGGCCCCAACCCAAGCACGGCCCCAACCCATGCGCATGATCCGACGCTCCTCATCGCTGATGGACCGCCTGCCCGATCCGGTGCGGGAGTTCCTGTCGCGTCGGGCCGCCGAGCTTTGCGGCATGGCTCTGCTGGCCGTCACCGCCGCCATCGCGGTCTCGCTCGCGACCTGGTCGGTCGACGATCCGAGCCTCAACAACGCCACCAGCGGCGCGGTCAGCAACTGGCTCGGCCGCCCCGGCGCGATGGTCGCCGACCTGACCATGCAGTTGCTCGGCCTGGGCGTCGTCGCCATGCTGTTTCCGCCGCTGACCTGGGCGCTTCGCCTGATTCGCGTGCATCTGTTCGACCGCGGCGCGCTGAAGCTCGGGCTCTGGATCGTCGGCGTCGCCGCGACCGCTGCCGTCGCCAGCGCCCTGCCCGCGACGCCGCGCTGGCCCCTGCCGACCGGCATGGGCGGCGTCATCGGCGACGGGCTTTTGTTCGGCACCCGCAATCTCGTCGGCATCGCCGGCAATGCGCTCGGCGGCCTCGTCGGATTCCTCTATGCCGGCATCGCGATCCTCGCCGTCACGGCGTCGGCCGGGTTCGGCTTCGTCAGCGACGAGGATCCGCTCGATGAGGCGGAGGCCGGCGACGAATCCTGGTCCGACAACGAGGACCGTCGCGACGACGAACCCGGCCTCGCCGTGATCCTGATCGGCTGGCTCGCCCATGGCGCGATGTCGCTGAAGGGCATGATCATGCGTCGCCTGCCCCATCCGCCCGAGCCGATGGCGCAAGGAGCGCCGGGCGCTGCGCCTGTCGCGGCCGGGCGCGTCCGACGCGAACCGCAATTTCACGAGCAGACGGCGCGCGCGCCGATGCCCGACTTCGCCCCCGGGCCCTTGCCCGTCTCGCGCCCTGCGGCGCGCCAGCCCGAGCCCGTCGTCGAGGATGACGACGAACCGCAGGATCTGCGCGACCTCAACGCCCCGCGCGTCACCGCGCTCCCGGTCGCGCCGAAACCCGGCAAGAGGCTGGCCCGTGAGGCCCAGCCCTCCCTGCTCGACCGCGAGCAGTTCGAGTTGCCGCCGCTGACCTATCTGTCGGAGCCCAAGAAGCTGCCGGCCAACACGATCTCGACCGACGCGCTGGAGCAGAACGCGACGCTGCTGGAAGGCGTGCTGGAGGATTTCGGCGTGCGCGGCGAGATCACGCAGGTGCGGCCCGGCCCGGTGGTGACGCTCTACGAACTGGAGCCCGCACCCGGCACGAAATCCTCCCGCGTCATTTCTCTGGCCGACGACATCGCCCGCTCGATGAGCGCGATCTCGGCCCGCGTCGCGGTCGTACAGGGCAAGAACGCCATCGGCATCGAACTGCCCAACGCCAAGCGCGAGACCGTCTTCCTGCGCGAGTTGCTGGCAAGCCAGGATTTCGAGAACTCCAAGCACAGGCTGGCGCTCGGCCTCGGCAAGACCATCGGCGGCGAGCCGGTGATCGTCGATCTCGCCAAGATGCCGCATCTTCTCGTCGCCGGCACCACCGGCTCGGGCAAGTCGGTCGCGATCAACACCATGATCCTGTCGCTGCTCTACCGGCTGAAGCCCGAGCAGTGCCGCCTGATCATGGTCGATCCGAAAATGCTCGAACTCTCCGTCTATGACGGCATTCCCCATCTGCTGACGCCCGTCGTCACCGACCCGAAGAAGGCGGTCGTCGCCCTGAAATGGGCCGTGCGCGAGATGGAGGAGCGCTACAAGAAGATGTCGAAGCTCTCGGTGCGCAACATCGAGGGCTTCAACACCCGCGTCGGCGAGGCCAAGGCCGCCGGCGAAGTCATCACCCGCACGGTGCAGACCGGCTTCGACCGGCATTCCGGCGAGGCGATCTACGAGGACGAGGTCATGGACCTCGAGCCCTTGCCCTTCATCGTCGTCATCGTCGACGAGATGGCCGATCTGATGATGGTCGCGGGCAAGGAGATCGAGGGTACGATCCAGCGCCTCGCCCAGATGGCGCGCGCGGCCGGCATCCATGTCGTGCTCGCCACCCAGCGCCCCTCGGTCGACGTCATCACCGGCACGATCAAGGCCAACTTTCCGACGCGCATCTCCTTCCAGGTCACCTCCAAGATCGATTCGCGCACAATTCTCGGCGAACAGGGCGCCGAACAGCTTCTGGGCCAGGGCGACATGCTCTACATGGCCGGCGGCGGGCGGATCACCCGCGTCCACGGCCCCTTCGTCTCCGACGCAGAGGTCGAGAAGGTCGTCGCCCATCTCAAGACGCAAGGCCGCCCGCAATATCTCGAAGCCGTCACTTCTGAGGAGGAGCCTGCGGCCGAGGGCGGCGAGGACGGCGCAGTCTTCGACAAGACCGGCATGGGCCAGGCCGAAAGCGAGGACCCCTACGATCAGGCGGTCGCCGTCGTGCTGCGCGACAAGAAGGCCTCGACCTCCTACATCCAGCGCCGCCTGCAGATCGGCTACAATCGCGCCGCCTCGATCATGGAGCGCATGGAGAACGAGGGCATCGTCGGGCCGGCCAACCATGCCGGCAAGCGCGAAATTCTGGTCGAGACCGGCCGCGCCCGCGAGGACGAGGATTGACCGGACATGTCTTTCGTTGCGTCATGGCGGGCCGCTGGCCGTCAAATTGCCATGACGAACTGCAACCTTGTCCCGATCATCGGCGTTAACCAGTCTGTCCGGCTTTGGCAGCCGTCTGTTTCGGGAGCATTCTCGCTCATGACTTCGTTCCGGCCCCGCTCGCTTCCGCTCCTCGCCGCATCAGTGCTGGCTGGCGCGATGCTCGTCGCGCCCGTTCTGGCGCAGCCGCTCCAGCTGCAGCCCGCCAGGCCAGCCGGCTCTCCGGCCGCAAGCGCGCCCGCGAGCCGTGCGACGCCGCTGCCGCCAATCCGCCCCGATGGTCTGGGCGTCGCGCGCGCCGATGGCGGCGCTGCCGTCGTGACGGCCACGGCCGAGCCGCCCGCGGCCGCGGTCAGGCCGGCCCGTACGCAGACGCGCAGCGCAGCGCCCGCCTCGCAGGCTGAAGCGGTCGAGAAGCTCAACGCCTATTTCAACGGTTTTGCCAATCTTCAGGGCGATTTTATCCAGTTCGCCGCCGACGGACGCCGGTTCGAGGGCAAGATTTACGTCCAGCGCCCCGGCAAGATGCGCTTCGACTATCGCCCGCCCGTGACCATGGAGGTCGTCGCCGACGGCACCTCGGTCGCAATCCGCGATTCCAAGCTCGCGACGCAGGATCTCTATTCGATCGGCCAGACGCCGCTAAAATTCCTGCTAAAGGAGCGGATGGACCTCGCCAGGGACTCGATCGTCACAGGCTACAGCACCAAGGGCGACATCCTCTCCGTCAGGATCGAAGACCGCTCGACCCTGGGCGGCACCTCGAAGATCACCCTGAACTATGACCTCACGGCCAATGTGCTGCGGCAATGGGTGGTGATCGACCCGCAGGGCTACGAGACTTCGGTCTCGCTCTACAATCTGGATACCCAGCGCCAGCCCGATCCGAAAAATTTCGTGATCAACTACCAGCGCGTACTCTGAACAGGCTGCTGCGGTCGCTCATGTGCGCCTGACGCCGATACGGCCCAGACCCGCGCTCAGGATGTCCGAGACGCTGCCGGTGATCCGCGCGGCGAGGCTGGCCGGTGTGGCTTCGGGATCGACCAGTTCGTTCTCGGCCAGCACGCTGTCGTCCTCTTCCACATCCCCGGCCTCGAACCTGACGAGGCTGCGCCTGTCGCCGCGCAGGTTTTCGATCGCCGTCAGCAGCGAACTTGACGAGTCCAACTCGGCCGCGAACCTGTTCTTGTCGACACCGAGATGTTCGCAGACGAGGTCGCGCCTGATCGACGCGATCGTGGTGCGCAGTCCCGCATGACGCGCGCTGTCGTCCGCTTCGACGGCGAGGTCGCATTCGGTGTCGAAACCCATCGAGCGGTTGTTGATGTTCGACGATCCGACGCGCAGCAGGAGGTCGTCGATGATCATGATCTTGGCGTGGACGTAGATCGCCTCGCCCGCCTGCGTGACGGGGTAGTAGACGCCGAGCCGCCCATGGCTGTCGGCGCGCCACAACAGATGCAGCAGCTTTCGCCGGGCGCCGTCCATGGCCTTCTGCTCGAGCCAGCCATCCGCCGATTGCGGCAGCACGATCACGATCTCCGGGCCGTCGCGCTCGCCCAGTCTGGCCGCCAGCGCTTCGGCGATGGTGCGGGAGGCGAGATACTGGCTCTCCAGATAGATCGTCCGTGACGCCGCGCCGATCGCCCTGAGATAGAGCGCCTCGATCTCGCGAACCTCTTCGTCGTCATCCGTCCCGGGAAAGGTCCGGGCGATCGCGACGTCGACGTCCGTCAGTGTCGGCTCGAGGCCGTCGGGCCAGGCCTCCAGACCCGGCGGCGGCGGCGGAAGGCGCTGCTGCGTCGCCCTGCGCCAGCGCTCGCGGGCAAGCTCTCCGAGCGCCTGCGCGACCGTGCCCTCGACCATCATGGTGGCGTCGTGCCATGGGCCATAGAGCTTGCCACCCGGCTTTGTCCGGCGCGGATCGCCGTCGAGATGCTCGCGCGTGTCCCAGCGATCGACGGTCATGTCGATGCCCCCGCAGACGGCCAGAGCGTCGTCGATGACGACGATCTTCTGATGATGCGCCGCGCCGACAGGATGGGCGCCGTCGAGCCTGAGGTTGAGCCGGTTGCTCGTGATCCAGTTGAGGACGAAGACCGGCGTCATGCCGCGTCCCAACGCCTGGACCATGCCGAGATCCCATTTCAGCAGATAAAGATTGAGCTCCGGGCGGTGCTTCGGCAGCCAGGATATGAACGCTCCCAGCCGGTTGGGCCCTTCGAGCGTCTGCCCGTCCGGCTCGAATGCGATCCGCGTGTCGAAGTCCCAGCCGATCAGCATGATGGAGTGCTGCGCCTTCAGCATCGCGGCCTTCACCAGCCGGAAATACTCGGCGGCATCGACGATCAGGGCAAGCCGGCGCGCGGGCTCGATGCGCCAGCACGTCTCGCCCGGCGTCAGGATGCGGTCGTCTTCAGGCATCCCGATCAATCCCAAGGCTCTGTTGCGGTCTGCGAACTTGCCCCAGCGCGAGGCTGTGCGGGGTTGGCGCATCATGCCCCGTCCATGCCGCTTGCGCCATCGCGGGATGAACAGCGGCCCGGTCGTTTCGCGCAATCGTCGGCAGGCCCGACGCTTGCTTTTCAGCACGGGCCGAACCAGTTTCCGGCATCCTTTCGCCCGGAAAACCTTGCGTGCAACTCACCGTCACAAGCTGGAACATCAATTCTGTGCGCCTTCGCATCGGCATGGTCGGGCGATTCCTGACCGAGCATGCCCCCGACATCCTGTGCCTGCAGGAAACCAAGACGCCCGACGAGCAGTTCCCGGCAAAGGCCTTTCACCAGCTCGGCTACGAGCATCAGGCCTTCATAGGCCAGAAAGGCTATAACGGCGTCGCGATCGTCTCGAAGCTGCCCTTCAGCAAGCGCGATGCGATGGCGATGTGCGGCAGGAACGACGCCCGCCATATGAGCGTGGTGCTCGATTCGGGCGCGGGCGCCGCGGCCGGGATCGCGATCCACAATTTCTACATTCCCGCCGGCGGCGACATCCCCAATCCGGAACTCAATGTGAAATTCGCCCACAAGCTCGCCTTTCTCGACGAGGTCGGCGTCTGGGGAATGACCAGACGGCCGACCGACCGTCCGGCGATTCTGCTCGGCGACCTCAACATCGCGCCCTATGAGCACGACGTCTGGAGCCACAAGCAGTTGCTCGACGTCGTCAGCCACACGCCGGTCGAGACCACGACGCTGGAAAAGCTGCGCTCGGAACTGGGCTGGACCGACGCCGCGCGCACGCTGCGGCCAGAGCCCGAAAAGCTCTACAGCTGGTGGAGCTACCGCGCCGCCGACTGGGAAGCCTCCAATCGCGGCCGCAGGCTCGACCATATCTGGCTCTCGGACGGGTTGAAGCCGACCCTGCGCGATCTCAGGTTCCTACGCGAGGCGCGCGGCTGGGAGCGGCCGTCCGACCATGTGCCGGTCACGGTGACGCTGGCGCTGTGAGCCCTGTCAGCCGCGCTCGATGTCGAGCAGCGCCGCCTGCACGCCCGCCAGTTCGCCGACGAAACCCTGGAGCCGCTTGGCGATGGCATCCGCGATCGCCTGGGCAGAACCCGGCGATTCGCCCAGCACACGGCGCATCACGCTGCGCGACAGCTTCATGACCTGCGTCGGCTCGCGCGCGATCGCCGTCACGGGCCGCTCGATCGCGGCAAACAGCGCCATCTCGCCGATCAGCGCGCCTGCGCCCGCGATGTCGTCGGCCGCGCGCCCATCGTCGCCTGCCGTGAGCGCAACCGCGCCCGAGATCACCAGAAACGCGCTGTCGGAGGATTCGCCCACGCGGAACAGCACGTCTCCGGCGCGCAGGATGCGGCTCTCGGCCGCGAACGCCACGAGCCGCAGCGCATCGCGATCCATCAGGCCCAGCAGGTTCTGCCGGGCCAGCAGGGCGATGTCGTCGTCGAGAGCCATTCCGGGCTTAAGGGTTCAGGCGGTAGCCGCCCGCATCCGTCACGAGCAGGCGCGCATGGCCGGGATCGGGCTCGATCTTCTGGCGCAGCCGGTAGATATGGGTTTCCAGCGTGTGCGTGGTGACCTGGCTGTTGTAGCCCCAGACCTCCTGCAGCAGGATCTCGCGGGCGATCGGCTTGCGGCCGGCGCGATAGAGAAAGCGCAGGATCGCGGTTTCCTTCTCGGTCAGCTTGGTCTTGGAGCCTTTCTCGCTGACGAGCAGCTTGGAGCCGGGATGAAAGGTGTAGGGCCCGACCTGGAAGACCGCATCCTCGCTCGCCTCGTATTGGCGCAGATGCGCCCGGATGCGGGCGAGCAGCACGGCGAACTTGAACGGCTTCACGACATAGTCGTTCGCGCCGGCCTCGAGCCCCAGCACCGTGTCGGCGTCCGAGCCCTGCCCCGTCAGCATGATCACCGGGCTCTTGAAGCCGTTCTTGCGCATCATCTTGACCGCCTCGCGGCCATCCATGTCGGGCAGGCCGACATCCATCACGGCGAGGTCGAAGCGCTCGGCCTGCACCGCCTTGACGGCGGCCGTCGCCGCGCCGGCGGTCGAGATCCTGAACTCGTCGTAGAGGGCAAGCTGCTCGGCCAGAGCGTCACGCAGCGTCTGGTCGTCATCGACCAGAAGAATATGATGGACGGCTGACATGAGGATTCGATCGTCTGGTTGCGCTTTTGTCACCATGCGGCCGCTGATTCGTGACCGCAAGTGACGCAGGATGGAAAACAGGTCACGCAGGATGGAAATGCCGTGAGAAAAAGTGACCGGCCGCGAGCCGGCTCGCCGAGGCTACCCACGAGTCTGCTGACGCGATTGCGCGTCGTCGCCTCGGTGCAGGACCGCCGCAAGGGCTTTCTGGTGGCGGGCCTCGCCGTCTTTCCCTGCGCGCTCGGCCGCTCCGGCATCCGCGTCGACAAGCGCGAGGGCGATGGCGGCACGCCGCGCGCGATCCTGCCGCTGCGCCGCATCCTCTGGCGCGCCGACCGTGGCCCGAAACCGCGCACGCTGCTGCCGGTGCGGGCGATCCGCCCGCGCGACGCCTGGTGCGACGACCTCGGCGACCGCCGTTACAACCGCCTGATCGACCGTCCGCCGGGCGAGGCGGAGGAGCGCCTGACCCGCGACGACCATCTCTACGACGTCATCGTCGAGCTGGGCTGGAACGACGCGCCGGTGATTCGCGGCAGGGGCAGCGCGATCTTCTGGCATCTGGCGCGGCCGGGTTTTTCGCCGACGGCCGGCTGCGTCGCGGTCAGACGCGAGGTGTTCGCCAAGGTGCTGCCGAGGCTGGGACGGCGTTGCGTGATGGTGGTGGGGAGCGCGTCCTAGCCCCGCGCGCCAAAAATCGCGCTGCCGACGCGCACATGCGTCGCGCCGAGCTGGATGGCCGCCTCGTAGTCGGCGCTCATGCCCATCGACAGCCCCCGCAACCCGTTGCGCGCCGCGATCTTGGCCAGCAGCGCGAAATGCGGCGAGGGCTGGTCCTGCGCCGGGGGAATGCACATCAGTCCCTCGATGACGAGACCATGATGCACCCGGCAGGTCTCCAGAAAGGCGTCGATCTCCGAGGGGCTCACGCCGCCCTTCTGCGGCTCGTCGCCGGTGTTGACCTGCACGAACAGGCGCGGCGCGCGGCCGCTGCGAGCGATCTCGCGAGCCAGCTCCCTTGCCAGGCTCTCGCGATCGAGCGACTGGATCACGTCGAAGAGTTCGACCGCCTCGCGCGCCTTGTTGGATTGCAGCGGCCCGATCATGTGCAGCTCGACATCCGGAAATCGCTCCCGCAGCGCCGGCCATTTGGCCTTGGTCTCCTGCACGTAGTTCTCGCCGAAGACGCGCTGCCCGGCTTCCAGCGCAGTCAGGATCGTCTCTGCCGGCATCGTCTTCGAGACCGCGACCAGCGTCACCGACGAAGGTTCGCGCCCGACATCGCGTGCCGCGCGCTGCACCGCGTTCCTCGTGTCACGGAGTCTGGTCGCGATGTCGCTCATTACAAAAACCCTTCCATTCCGAGGGCTTCGGCCCTCTGCGCGGCGTTGACCCGGTCGGCGCAATCGTGTCCTAGTCCGGCTCGCTTCGCTCACGCAACAATCGCATGTTCTCATGGCCGTCGAACGCTACAATCCCAAGGAATCAGAGCCGAAATGGCGTGATGTCTGGAACGGGCGCAAGCTCTTCGAGACCCGCAACGACGATACCCGGCCGAGCTATTACGTACTCGAGATGTTCCCCTATCCGTCGGGGCGCATCCATATGGGCCATGTCCGCAACTATGCGATGGGCGACGTCGTGGCGCGCTACAAGCGCGCCAAGGGCTTCTCCGTGCTGCATCCGATGGGCTGGGACGCCTTCGGCCTGCCGGCCGAGAACGCCGCCAAGGCCAACAAGGTCCATCCGCGCGACTGGACCTACGCCAATATCGCGGCCATGCGGGCGCAATTGCAGTCCATGGGCCTGTCGCTCGACTGGAGCCGCGAACTCGCGACCTGCGACCCGCGCTACTACCGCCACCAGCAGAAGCTCTTCCTCGATTTCCTGAAGGCCGGGCTGGTCGACCGCAAGACGGCCAAGGTCAACTGGGATCCGGTCGACGAGACCGTGCTGGCCAACGAGCAGGTCATCGACGGGCGCGGCTGGCGCTCGGGCGCTTTGGTCGAACAGCGCGAACTGACGCAATGGTTCTTCAGGATCACCGAGTACGGCCAGGAGCTTCACGATGCGCTGGAGGGCCTGACCCGCTGGCCCGACAAGGTCCGCCTGATGCAGAAGAACTGGATCGGCCGGTCGGAAGGGCTGCTTGTTCGTTTCGGGCTCGAATCGAATGCCTTCGCCCTGAGCGAGCTGCAGGTCTACACGACGCGGCCCGACACCCTGTTCGGCGCAAAATTCCTGGCGGTGGCGCCCGACCACCCGCTGGCCAGGGCGGCGGCCGCGACGAACCCGGCTCTTCAGACCTTCATCGAGGATTGCAGACGCACCGGGACGGCCCAGGAGGCGATCGACAAGGCCGAGAAACTCGGTTTCGACACCGGCCTGCGCGCCGTCCATCCCTTTGATTCGTCATGGACCTTGCCGGTCTATGTCGCGAATTTCATCCTGATGGAATACGGCACGGGCGCGATCTTCGGCTGCCCGGCGCATGACCAGCGCGACCTCGATTTCGTCAACAGATATGGGCTTGGCAACACCCCTGTCGTCTGTCCCGAGGGGACCGATCCGGCGCGCTTCGTCATTACCGACACCGCTTTCGTCGATGACGGACGTATGATCAACTCGCGCTTCCTCGACGGCATGACCATTCCGGAGGCGAAAGAAGAGGTCGCACGCCGGCTTGAAACCACGGTCCTCGGCAATGCGCCGGTTGCGGCGCGAAAAGTCAATTTCCGCCTGCGCGACTGGGGCGTCTCGCGCCAGCGCTACTGGGGTTGCCCGATCCCGGTGATCCACTGCGCCGATTGCGGCGCCGTGCCGGTCCCCGACGCCGATCTTCCGGTGACCCTGCCCGATGATGTTTCTTTCGAGAAGCCGGGCAATCCGCTCGACCATCACCCGACATGGAAGCACGTGTCCTGTCCGCAATGCGGCGGCAAGGCCCGACGCGAAACCGACACGATGGACACTTTCGTCGATTCGTCCTGGTATTTTGCCCGCTTTACCGATCCGTGGCGGACCGACAGCCCGACCGACCGCGCCGCCGTCGACCGTTTCCTGCCGGTGGACCAGTATATCGGCGGCGTCGAGCACGCGATCCTGCATTTGCTCTATTCGCGCTTCTTCACCCGCGCCATGAAGGCGACCGGCCATGCCGGGCTGGACGAGCCGTTCGCCGGCATGTTCACGCAAGGCATGGTCGTCCACGAGACCTATCGCGCCCAGGATGGAACCTGGGTCGAGCCCGGCGACGTTCGCATCGAGGTCGATGGCGCGCAGCGGCGCGGCTTCCATGTCGAGACCGGCGCGCCGGTCGAGATCGGCGCGATCGAGAAGATGTCGAAGTCGAAGAAGAATGTCGTCGACCCCGACGACATCATCGCCTCCTACGGGGCGGATACGGCCCGCTGGTTCATGCTGTCGGATTCGCCGCCGGATCGCGACGTGATCTGGACCGACGAGGGCGTGCAGGGCGCGGCCCGCTTCGTGCAGCGGCTCTGGCGGCTTGTCGGCGAGATCGCCGAGCGCACCGGCAACAGGGCTCCTGCGCCCGCCGGTTTCGATGAGTCTGCACTGGCGCTCCGCAAGGCCAGCCACCGGGCCCTGCATGCGGTCGAGGCCGATATCGAGCGCCTCGGCTTCAACCGCTGCGTGGCGCATGTCTACACGCTCACCAACGCGATCGGAAAGGCGCTCGACGCCGCTGCGGAGAATGCGGCGGTGACCCCCGACATGGCCTTCGCGCTGCATGAATCCGCCATCATCGCGACGCACCTTGTCGCGCCGATGATGCCGCATCTGGCCGAAGAATGCTGGCGTGCGCTCGGCCAACCGGGCCTCGCCGGCGAGGCCGCCTGGCCGGTCGCGGACGAGGCGCTTCTGAAGGACGACAGCATCGTGCTGCCCGTCCAGATCAACGGCAAAAAGCGGGCAGAGGTGACGGTGCCCGCCGATGCCGATAGCATGATCGTCGAGGCGGTCGTGCGCGAGACGGAGGCCGTCGTCAGGGCGCTGGAAGGCCGTGACATCCGGAAGATTATCGTCGTGCCTGGGAGAATCGTGAATGTCGTCGCCTGAGGCCTATCGTCCGGAGCCTGATGCCCGCGCGCCCCTCCCGAACCGCAGGCTGATGCTCGCTATCGCGTTGTCCGCGGCTGCGCTGGCCGGTGGCTGCCTGCAGCCGCTCTATGGCGAGAACACGCGCAGCAGTGTCGGCGGCAACGTCAGGGACGCCCTGCGCGCCATCGAAATCGCCGAGATCAAGGGCTTGACGGGCCATTACCTGCGAAACGAACTCGTCTTTGAACTCGACGGCGGCGGCGACGCTGCTGTGCCCAAACGCCTCAAGCTCAACGCCTCCGTCACCGACGCTCTCGAGGTCGTCACGGTCGATTTCGCCGATGGCCGCGCCGATTCCGCCATTCTGGTCGCGCGCGCGACCTGGTCCGTGGTGAAGCTGCCTGGCAACGAGGTCGTCTCGCAGGGAACCAACATGGTGCGCGCGCCCTATGAGCGCTCCCAGCAGCGCTTCGCGACGGTTCGCGCGGCCCGGGACGCTCAGATTCGCGCGGCGAAATCTCTGGCGACTTTGATGCGCGGCCAGATCGCTGCCGATCTCGTTTCCTACTGAGGCCGGCCCCCGATGGTTGCCGTCAAGGCGCATGAGGCCGAGCGGGCGCTCGCGCGCCTCGACCCCGCCTGGCGGCTGGTCCTGTTCTATGGACCCGATAGCGGCCTGATTTCGGAGCGGGCGTCCAGGCTCGCCCGCGACAGCGTCGACGACCCGCAGGACGCCTTCCAGCTCGTTCGCATGGATGGCGACGACATCGCCGCCGATCCACTGAAGCTCGTCGATGAAGCCAACACAATCGGCCTGTTTGGCGGCCGGCGGTCGATCCGCGTCTCGGCCACCACCAAGCCGCTGCTCGCCGCCGTCGAACCGCTGCTGGCGACGCCGTCGCAGGACGCCATCGTGATCGTGGAAGCCGGCGATCTCCAGCGCGGCAACCCGCTGCGCCTCGCCTGCGAAAAGGCGCGCAGCGCGCTCGTCGTGCCGTGCTACGGCGACGCAGCCCGCGATCTCGGGACGATCATCGACGAGATGGTCCGCGCCGAAGGCAAGACCATCGACAGGACCAGTCGCGATCGCCTTGCCGGCCTGCTCGGGGGCGATCGCCAGACCTCGCGCCGCGAGATCGAAAAGCTGCTGCTCTATGCAGGCTCCGACAAGGCGATCGAGGACAGCCATATCGACGCCGTCGTCGGCGACACGGCTCAACGCGAACTCGGCGTGCTGGTCGATGCCGTCTTCGCCGGCAGGATCCCGGCGCTCGACCTCGCCCAGGCGAAGCTTGGCCGTGAAGGTCTCGATGCCGGCGTCATGCTTGGCGGCGTGCTGCGGCACGCCCTTGCGCTGCTGAAGGCCCGTCAGGCCGTCGATGCGGGACGGAGCGTCAGGGATGCGGTCGCAACCATGCGTCTGCCCTATCCGCGCATCGCGCCGACCGAGGCGGCCCTCGTCGTCTGGACGACACCAAGGCTTGTCGAGGCCGTCGCCCTGCTCGGCACGACGATGCTGGCGGTGCGGCGCGACGCCGATACCGGCAAGCTGGCCGCCGTGCGGTCCCTCTGGACGATGGCACGTCAGGCGCGCAGCGGCGCCCGCGTCGAGTGAGCCGACTCAGGCCTTGAGCCTGCGGCAGAGCGCCTCAAGCTGCTCCAGCGTCTTGTAGCCGATCTTCATCTCGCCGCCGCCCGTGGCGCGGTGCTGGATCGACACCGAGAGACCCAGAGCCTCCTCCAGCGCCTTCTCAACGGCGCGCGTGTCGGGATCCTTGTCGCGTTTGGGCTGACCCGGCACGCTCTTGCTCTCGCCGCGGCTCTCATCCTGCACGATCCGCTCGATGTCGCGCACGCTGAGCCCGCCATCGACGATCTTGCGCGCCATCAGTTCCGGGTCCGAAACGGACAGCAACGCTCTTGCATGACCGGCCGAGATCGCTCCCTCTCCGACCATACGCCGCACCGGCTCGGGCAGTTTGGAAAGCCGCATCGTATTGGCGACATGGCTGCGGCTCTTGCCGATGACGCGCGCCAGATCGTTCTGGGTATAGCCGAACTCGGCGACCAGGCGCTCATAGCCGGCCGCCTCCTCGATCGCATTGAGATCGGTCCGCTGGACGTTCTCGACGATGGCGATCTCCAGCGCCTCGCGATCATCCGCCTCGACCAGGATCACCGGGATCTCGTGCAGCCCGGCGCGCTGCGCCGCGCGCCAGCGCCGTTCGCCGGCGATAATCTCATAGGCGTCGGCGACTCCGCCAATGGAGCGAACGATGATCGGCTGCAGGATGCCGCGCTCGCGAATCGAGGCGGTCAGCTCTTCGAGGTCATCCTCGCCAAAGCTGCGGCGCGGATTGCGCGCACTCGGGCGCAGGAACTCGACCGGTACGCGGCGCTGGCCGCGCGCGCGCTCCAATGCGCCGATCTCGTCGCCGACATCGCCGATCAAGGCCGCAAGACCCCGGCCCAGGCGAGAACGCCCCTGTTCTTCGGCCATCGTCATCCTCTTGAACTCACTTGCAAATCAGATTTCAGGCGGCCGCGCGCAGAGCGCGCTCGCGCTTGATCACCTCGGAGGCCAGCCTCAGATAGGCCTGCGAACCGGAGCAGCGCAGATCGTAGAGCAGGGCCGGCTTACCGTAGGAGGGCGCTTCAGAGACCCGCACATTGCGCGGGATCACCGTCTCATAGACCTTGTCCCCAAGGAAATCGCGAACATCCGCCATGACCTGCCCCGACAGGTTGTTACGCGGGTCGTACATCGTCAGGACCACGCCCTGGATGATCAGGCGTGGGTTGAGGCCGTTTCGAACCTGCTCGACGGTCTTGAGCAACTGGCTCAGGCCCTCTAGCGCGAAGAACTCGCACTGCAGCGGCACCAGCACGGCGTCGGCCGCCGTCATGGCGTTGATGGTGATCAGGCTGAGCGAGGGCGGGCAGTCGATCAGGATATAGGTGAGGTCGCTGCAGCGCTGATCGTAGACCAGCTCGTCGATCGCCTTCTTGAGCCTGATTGCGCGATCCTTCGCTCCGGCGATCTCCAGCTCTACGCCGAGCAGGTCGAGCGTCGAGGGCGCCAGGAACAGCCCCGGCACCGCCGTCTCCTGCATGGCGAGGCCTAGGCCGATATCGCCGCAAAGCACGTCATAGGTCGAGGATTTGCGGCTTTTCCGATCGACGCCGAGCCCGGTCGAGGCGTTGCCCTGCGGATCGAGATCGACGATCAGCACCTTTTCGCCGATCGCCGCGAGCGCCGTACCGAGATTGATCGCGGTGGTCGTTTTGCCGACGCCGCCCTTCTGATTCGCGAGCGCCAGCACGCGCGGGCGGCGCGGCAGAACGATAGGGGTCATATCGGTCATGAATCGGCTCGTTTCTCGGCCGCGCGAACCATCAGGATCCGGGCGGCCTCATCCGTTACGGAAGAGATCGTCGATGCCTGAATCTTCCAATATTTAGACGCCTCGGTCAATTCCTCGTCTAGATGTTGTCCTTTGGGAAAAAGGCCGAGCGCCCCCTTTCTCAACAGGTCATTGCACCATGTCAAAAGCAGCGGCAAAGGCGCCAGCGCCCGGGCCGTGACGACATCGATCTTGCCGGCAAAATCGGCGACGACAGTCTCGATCCGGGCGGCATGCACCGTGACGGGCGCCCCGGTGATGCGCGCCGCGTGGCGCAGGAAAGCGCATTTACGGGTGTTGCTTTCGACCAGATCGATGCGACCCGCGCCTGTTTCGGCCAGACAGATACCGACGACAAGTCCCGGAAAACCTCCTCCGGACCCGAGATCGAGCCAACGCCGCGCCTTCGGCGCGAGATTGAAGATTTGCACCGAGTCGGCGATGTGACGCGTCCAGACCTCACCAAGCGTTGTCGAGGAGACGAGATTCTTCGCCGCCTGCCAGCGCTCCAGTTCCGCAACCAGAAGCACCAGCCTCTCCTCTGTTTCACGTGAAACAGGCGTCAAGCGCAAAGCTCGGATGCGGTCGCTGTTGTCCACAGTCACAAATCAGGCTGCGGTCACGACTTCGCGCGCAGGCCGACGGCGGCGTGCATGCGCGGCCAGCAACGTCAAAGCGGCAGGCGTCATACCCTCAATCCGCGCGGCCTGCGCCAGATCGGCCGGGCGATGCCTGGCAAGCTTGAGCTTCAACTCGTTCGACAGGCCGGAAATCTGCTCGAGATCGAGATCGTCGGGCACCTTAAGGGATTGGTCGCGCTGATAGGACTGGATTTCGCTGGCCTGGCGCTCGAGATAGACGGAATAAACCGCATCGGCGCCGACGCGCGACGCGACGCCGGGAGCCACGGCCTGCAACTGCGGCCATATGCCGGCCAATCGCTCAAATCCGATATCGGGATAGGACAGGAGCTGGTAGGCGCTTCGCTTCAAGCCGTCATGATTGAGTTGCAGCCCGAAGCTGGCAGCCTGTTGCGGCGTCAGCGAGAGGCCGCGCAACTCGTCTCGAAGCGTCGCAATCTGGGTCGAGCGCGCTTCGAACGCCGAACGCCGCTCGCTCCGGACCAGTCCCTCGGCCACACCCAGCGGCGTAAGACGCTCATCGGCATTGTCGACGCGAAGGGACAGCCGAAATTCCGCCCGTGACGTGAACATTCGATACGGCTCCGTAACGCCGCGCGTCACGAGATCATCGACCAGCACGCCGATATAGGATGAGGTCCGCGGCAGAACGATCGGCTGCGTTCCGCCGGCCTGCCGCGCCGCATTCCAGCCGGCCAGCAGCCCCTGCGCCGCCGCTTCCTCATAGCCGGTCGTGCCATTGATCTGTCCGGCCAGGAACAGGCCGCCGATCGCGCGGGTCTCCAGCGTGCTCGTCAGGGCGCGCGGATCGACGAAATCATACTCGATCGCATAGCCCGGCCGCAGCATCTTCGCACGCTCCAGCCCCGGAATCGTCGCCAGCAGCGCGAGTTGCACGTCCTCCGGCAGGGAGGTCGAGATGCCGTTCGGATAGACGGTCGGATCGTTCAGACCCTCGGGCTCAAGAAAGATCTGATGGCCGTCTCGATCTCCGAAGCGGCCGACCTTGTCTTCGATGGAAGGGCAATAGCGTGGCCCCAACCCCTCGATCTGGCCCGAGAACATCGGCGCGCGATGCAGATTCGCACGAATCAGATCGTGGCTCGCCAGCGTCGTGCGCGTGATGCCGCAGGCGATCTGCGGCGTCGTGATCGCCTCGGTCAGCATCGAGAAGGGCTCTGGCGGATCGTCGCCGGGCTGCATTTCGAGCACCGCCCAGTCGATCGTTCGACCGTCCAGGCGCGGCGGCGTGCCGGTTTTGAGGCGGCCAAGCGCAAAGCCGTGGCGCTCAAGCGTTGCCGACAGGCCCAGCGAGGGCGCCTCATCGACACGCCCCGCAGGAATCTTGCGCTCGCCGATATGGATCAATCCGCGCAGAAACGTGCCCGTAGTCAGCACGACCGTTCCGGCAGCGAATCGACGTCCATCCGAGAGGATCACAGCCGCGACGCGACGATCCCTCACGTCCAGATCGAAGGCTTCGCCGGGGATGATGTCGAGTCCTGGCTGCCCGGCCAAAAGATCGCCGACCGCCTTGCGGTAGAGCGCGCGGTCGGCCTGGGCGCGCGGGCCGCGCACGGCCGGCCCCTTGCGGCGGTTGAGCATCCGGAACTGGATGCCGGCCCGATCGGCCGCCAGAGCCATGATCCCGTCAAGCGCGTCGATCTCGCGGACGAGATGCCCCTTGCCAAGCCCGCCTATGGCCGGATTGCACGACATCACGCCGATGGTTTCGGGCTTGTGCGTCAGCAGCGCCGTGCGGGCGCCGTGGCGCGCCGCGGCAGCCGCCGCCTCGACGCCGGCATGGCCGCCGCCGACGACAACCACGTCGTATCGCGCCTGAGAAAGAGGGTCGGACATGGGCTTTCGCTACCGAACCCAGCAGCCGGGGTCAATCATTCTCGACCTGTCGGGCAGTTTCACGTGAATCAGCGGCTTAAAATCGCTTGATTACTTGCCGATGCAGAAGCCCGCGAAAAGCTGATCGAGCACATCCTCGATATCGACGCGACCGACCAGACGCTCCAGCGCCATGGCCGCGAGCCGGACATCTTCCGCCACAAGTTCGGCCTGGCCATGGCGCGCCTCGACCATGCGCGCCAGCGCGGCAATCGCATCGGAAACGGCGACGCGGTGGCGTTCGCGCGTCAGCAGCGCCGGCTCAGAGCTCGCCTGGCCGGAGAGGCGACTGGCGATGGCGTCTAGCAAGCCGGACAGCCCTTCGCCGGTTACGGCCGACACGCCAATCTCTCCCGCCTCGATCATACCAGGCAGATCGCTCTTGGTCGCGACGGCGAGGCTTCGGTCGGATGCCGAGGTTCGGCTCGGCTGCGAATCGATCGCGCGCAGGTTCAGCACGAGGTCAGCCCGATCGGCGAGCGCCTGTGCCCGCCTGACGCCCTCGGCCTCGATTTCGTCGGCGCTCTCGCGCAGACCGGCGGTATCGATGAGTTGTACCGGCAAGCCGGCAAGATCCATCCTGACCGCGATCGCGTCCCGCGTGGTCCCCGGCGTGGCCGAGACGATCGCGACATCGCGCCGGGCCAGCGCATTGAGCAGGCTGGACTTGCCGGCATTGGGCGGTCCCGACAGCACGACGACAAATCCGTCGCGGACGCGCTCGCCACGCGCGAATGTGCCAAGCGCCTGCCGCAGCTCGTCCAGTACGCCGCCCGCCAGATGCCGCGCCTGCTCGATCAGCGGTCCCGAGACGTCGCCCTCGTCGGAAAAGTCGAGTTCCGCCGCCAGCAGCGCCATCGCCTCGATCAGGCGCTCCCGCCAGTTCCCGCATTGCTCGCCGAGCGCGCCCTCCATCTGGCGCAGCGCCTGCCGGCGCTGCCATTCCGTCTCCGAATCGATCAGGTCGGCCAGGCCCTCGACTTCGGCGAGGTCGAGTTTGCCGGCTTCAAAAGCCCGCCGGGTGAACTCTCCGGGTTCGGCCAGCCGGACATCGGGATGCGCCGTCAGCTCGTCCAGCAGTCGGGCAAGCACGGCGCGCGAACCATGGACCTGGAATTCGGCGACATCCTCTCCGGTAAAACTCGTAGGCGCCGGGAAGAACAGGACGAGCGAGCTGTCGATGGCTTCTCCGGAGGAATCACGAAGGCGGCGCAGGCTGGCCCGCCGTGGCGCGGGGATCCCGCCAGAGATCGTTTCGAGGACGAATCGAACGCGCGGCCCCGAAACCCGGATGACCGTCACACCGGCGCGCCCGCTTCCGGACGAAACCGCTACGATCGTGGTGGAGTAATCGGGATCGGGCATCGGCTCACCTGGGACGGAACGGCAGCCCTACCCGGTATGACCTGCCGTGATCTCAACCCGTTGCACAGTCATACCGAATGCGCTTGCGACGTCACGCAGCCGAATCGATCGGCTGCGAACGCCACGCGCCTCAGGTGTTCATCGAGTCGAAGAAGTCCGAGTTCTGTTTGGTCTGGCGGAGCTTGTCCATCAGGAACTCGATCGCGTCCTGCGGGCCCATCGGGTTGAGGATCCGGCGCAGCACATAGGTCTTCTGCAGGTCCGACTTCGGCGTGATGAGTTCTTCCTTGCGGGTGCCCGACTTGATGATGTCGATCGCCGGGAAAATGCGCTTGTCGGCGACCTTCCGGTCGAGGATGACCTCCGAATTGCCGGTGCCCTTGAACTCCTCGAAGATCACCTCGTCCATGCGCGAGCCGGTGTCGATCAGCGCGGTCGCAACGATGGTCAGCGAGCCGCCCTCCTCGATATTGCGGGCCGCGCCGAAGAAGCGCTTGGGCCTCTGGAGAGCGTTGGCGTCAACGCCGCCGGTCAGCACCTTGCCGGAAGACGGGACCACGGTGTTGTAGGCGCGCCCCAGACGCGTGATCGAATCGAGCAGGATCACGACGTCGCGGCCATGCTCGACCAGACGCTTGGCCTTCTCGATCACCATCTCGGCGACCTGGACGTGGCGCGAGGCCGGCTCGTCGAAGGTCGAGGACACGACCTCGCCCTTCACCGAGCGCTGCATGTCGGTGACCTCTTCCGGCCGCTCGTCGATCAGCAGGACGATCAGATAGCATTCCGGGTGGTTGGTGGTGATGGACTGCGCGATGTTCTGCAGCAGCACGGTCTTGCCGGTGCGCGGCGGCGCCACGATCAGCGCGCGCTGGCCCTTGCCGATCGGCGAAACGATGTCGATGACGCGGGCCGAGAAATCCTTCTTGGTCGGGTCCTGGACCTCGAGCCGCAGGCGCTCATCGGGATAGAGAGGCGTCAGATTGTCGAAATTGATCTTGTGCTTGATCTTTTCGGGGTCTTCGAAATTGATCGTGCTGACCTTGAGCAGCGCGAAATAGCGTTCGCCGTCCTTGGGGCCGCGAATCGGCCCCTCGACGGTGTCGCCGGTGCGCAGGCCGAATTTCCGGATCTGGGTCGGCGAGACGTAGATGTCGTCGGGGCCCGGCAGATAATTGGAATCCGATGAGCGCAGGAAGCCGAACCCGTCGGGCAGGACCTCGACCACGCCTTCGCCGAGGATCTCGGTTTCGCGGGCGGCGAGTTGTTTCAGGATGGCGAACATCAGCTCCTGCTTGCGCATCGTGCTGGCGTTCTCGACCTCGAGCCCTTCGGAAAAGGCGAGGAGTTCGGTCGGTGTCTTGACCTTGAGTTCGTGGAGTTTGATTTCCCGCATGGGGCACCTGGACGGTCATGGCGCCTGCGAAGGGCAGGCGCGGGGACTTCTAAGGAGAGGTCGACAGGTCCGGACAGGGACCAGCGCGAGGCTTGCGCGGAACGAGCGTCTGCAAGGCAGTCGGCTCAAGAACCATCGACGACAGGGAGGACGCTGGAGAAGCGCAAAATTCTGATAGCCCGAATCGCGGGCGCGCTCAAGCCGTAAACGACGAGGGTCGCGTCAGAACGGCTTGACCACGACGAGGATGACGATTCCGGCCATCAGCACGGCGGGAACCTCATTGATGATGCGGTAGAAACGCCCCGATCTGTCGTTGCGATCCTCGGCGAAGGCCCTGACCCGGCCGACGAGATAGCCATGAATGCCCGACATCGCCAGCACGAGCGCGATCTTGCCGTGAAGCCAGCCGCCCCTGAAGCCGAAGCCGGCCCAGGCGAGGTAGAGGCCCAGCACCCAGGTCACGATCATCGAGGGGGTCATGATCCCGCGCAGCAGCCGGCGCTCCATGACCTTGAAGGTTTCCGACTGCTGCGAGCCTGCGTCTGCATCGGCGTGATACACCATCAGGCGCGGCAGATAGAGCAGCGCCGCCATCCAGGCGATCACGGCCATCACATGAACCGCCTTGGCCCATTCATACATGGCGGTCGCTCAGGAGCGCACGGCGGCGAGCAGCCGCTCGACATGGGCGATCGGCGTATCGGGCAGGATGCCGTGGCCGAGGTTGAAGATGTAGGGCCGCCCAGCAAACGCTGCCTTGATCGCGGCGACCTCCTGCTCCAGCTCCGGCCCGCCGGCGCGCAGCACGAGCGGATCGAGATTGCCCTGCACCGGCACCAGCGTCTGGATCGCGTCGCGAGCGAAGCCGCGGTCGATCTCCGATTCGAGCCCTGCTGCGTCGACGCCCGTCGCCTGGACGTAGGACGGGATGAGTTCGCCGGCGCCCCGCGCAAACCCGATGATGCGGGCATGGGGATGCACGGCGCGGACGCCGTCGACGATCCGCTTCGTCGGGTCGATGCACCAGCGCCTGAAATCAGCAGGACCGAGCGAGCCCGCCCAGCTGTCGAAGATCTGCACGACATCGACGCCGGCCGAAATCTGGGCGTTGAGATAATCGATCGAAGCCAGGACGATCCGGTCGATGATCGCCTGGAACAGCTCGGGCTCGCGGGCGAACAGCGCCTTGGCCGGCTCCTGTCCGGGAGAGCCTTTCCCCGCCACCATATAGGTCGCCACGGTCCAGGGCGCGCCGCAGAAGCCAATGAAGGCCGTCTCGCGTGGCAGGGCAGCCTTCACCCGCCGCACGGTCTCGATGACCGGCGCCAGCACCGCCTCGTCCGCCTGCTCATGGATTTCGGCAAGCCTCGCCTGATCGGCGACCGGCTCAAGCCGAGGGCCCTCGCCCTCGACGAACCAGAGTTTTTGGCCAAGCGCATGGGGAACCACGAGAATGTCGGAGAACAGGATCGCGGCGTCGAAGCCGAAGCGCCGGATCGGCTGCAACGTCACCTCGGCGGCGAGTTCGGGATTGTAGCACAGGTCGAGGAAGCTTCCCGCCCTGGCCCTGAGCTCGCGATACTCGGGCAGATAGCGTCCCGCCTGGCGCATCATCCAGATCGGGGGAACGGGAAGCGTCTCGCCAGACAGCGTCCTCAGGAAGATGGGTTCGTCTCGCCTCGCCATGTCCATCCCCGCTCGACCCTCCCGTCTCTCTTAAAGAAGTCTTCTAGAGAGAATCTTCTTTTTTATCTCTTGGAGGCGGGCAAATAGCGCGCCCCAAGATGCTCCACAAGCCGTCCACAGGAGTGGAGTCCAAAGAGCCGCGTTCGCGATGATCCTCCCGGAGCGGTTAACGGTTTCTTAACCAATCAGAATCCCGCCTGGCTCGCCGGATTGGAAAATGATTCACGTGAAACATTGCCGCCCGGCCGCCTTCGCAGCAGCGTGGGGGCGAATCGACGGGGTTATACATGCCCGGCCCTCGACCCTCCCGGAGAGGGCGCTTGTCCACACCTGTCCCGAAGCCCAGCCCACGATTGCCCACCAGCGCAGGAAACGCCATGACGGCAAGGGCTTGAGGCAACGAGCCTTGCAAATCCGGTTTCCTCCCGCGCCGGGGATGGTCTAAAGCTTGCGGGCATTCCTGAACCCGGGAGCCTCCGTGGCCCGCAATTACTTTCACCTCCATCTGGTCTCCGACGCCACCGGCGAGACGCTGATCGCGGTCAGCCGCGCGGCCGCGGCGCAATACGAGACCGTTTCTGCGATCGAGCATGTCTATCCGCTGGTGCGTTCGGAGGCGCAGCTCGCCCGCGTGCTGGCGGAGATCGAGGCCTCGCCCGGCGTCGTGCTCTACACGCTGGTCGAACCGGAATGGTCGGCGCGGCTGGAGACCTTCTGCAAGGAACTCGGCTGCCCCTGCCTGTCGGTGCTGCAGCCGGTGCTGTCGCTGTTCCAGTCCTATCTCGGCCAGGCGTCGGCCCCCAGGCCCGGCGCCCAGCATGTCCTTAACGCCGAGTATTTCCGCCGCATCGATGCGATGAACTACACGCTGCTGCATGATGACGGCCAGCTCGGCGTCGATCTGGAAAGCGCCGACATCATCCTGGTCGGCATCAGCCGGACCTCGAAGACGCCGACCTCGATCTATCTCGCCAATCGCGGCATCAAGACCGCGAACATTCCGTTAGTGCCGAACGTTCCGTTGCCGCCGGAACTCGATCGCATCAGGAAACCGCTGATTGTCGGCCTCGTCGCCAGCGCCGACCGCATCCTCCAGATCCGCCAGAACCGGCTGCTCTCGCTCAAGGCCGACGACGAGACGCCCTATGTCGATCCTGATCTCGTCGCCCACGAGGTCGCCCAGTCGCGGCGTCTGTGCGCCCGGCGGGGCTGGCCGGTGATCGACGTGACCCGGCGCTCGATCGAGGAGACGGCGGCCGCGATCCTTGATCTGCTGCGCGACCACCGGATGAAGTTCATCGCGACATGAGCGCCGCATCCGGCCTCTGGCTCGCCCGCGACCCCCTTCTTCTTGCGTCGGGCAGCGCGACCCGGCGCGACATGCTGCTGGCGGCGGGCGTTCCGGTCGAGGTCTGGAAGCCGGCCGTCGACGAGCGCGCGATCGAAGCCGGGCTTGTCGAGGCCGGCGCGACGTCGAGCGCGATCGCGCAGGCGCTCGCCCTGCACAAGGCCCGTGCGGTCTCGCTCGCGCAGCCGGGCCGCATCGTGCTTGGCGCGGACCAGACCCTGAGTTGCGACGGGCAGCGCTTCCACAAGCCGGCCGACGAGATCGCCTTACGGGACCAGCTTGCTGCGCTCTCGGGCAAGGCGCATCGGCTCCATTCTGCCTACGCGATCGTCCTGGACGGCGCGGCTCTGGCGGAGGGAGTATCAGTGGCGCGGCTGACCATGCGAAGCCTGTCGCGAAGTTTCATCGAAACCTACGCGAAAACGGCCGGACCTGCCGTCGCTACCAGCGTCGGCGGCTATCAGATCGAGGGCCTCGGCGCGCAGCTCTTCGACGCGGTCGATGGCGACCATTTCACCATTCTCGGTTTGCCGCTATTGCCGGTGCTCGCCGCGCTGCGCGCACTGAACTGTCTCGCCCGCTAGGTTCGCCTATGTCTGTCTCGATTCCTGCCTCTCCCCGCTGCTTCGTCATCGGCCACCCGATCGCCCATTCGCGTTCGCCGCTGATCCATGGCGGCTGGATCGCCGAGCACGGTCTCGCGGGCAGTTACGATCGCATCGACGTCACGCCGGCCGACCTGCCCGATTTCCTCGCCCGGTTTCGTGCCGGCGCATTCGCGGGCGGCAACGTCACGGTCCCGCACAAGCAGGCGGTGCTGCCGCTGCTCGACCATGTCGGCGAGGCGGCGCGCGCCATCGGCGCGGTCAACATGCTCTGGCGCGAGAAGGACAGGCTCTGCGGCGACAACACCGACGGAGTGGGCTTCCTCGGACATCTCGACGCCTGCGTCGGCGGCTGGGACGCGCGAGCCGCGACCGCGCTGGTCATAGGGGCGGGCGGGGCGGCGCGGGCGGTCTGCCACGGGCTGAAGGCGCGGGGGCTGGCCCGCATCGTCGTCGTCAACCGCAGCCCCGCGCGGGCGCAGGAGCTTGCCGTGGCCATTGGCGCGCCGCTCGCGGCGCAAGCCTGGGAGCAACTGCCGGCGCTCGTCGGCGAGGGCGACCTGATCGTCAACACGACCTCGCTGGGCATGACGGGCCAGCCCCCGCTCGATCTCGACCTCGCGGCCTTGCGTCCGGGCACGATCGTCGACGACATCGTCTACGTGCCGCTGAAGACGGCGCTGCTGATCGAGGCGGAGCGGCGCGGCGGCGTCCCGGTCGACGGGCTCGGCATGCTGCTGCACCAGGCCGTGCCCGGCTTTGCGCGCTGGTTCGGGGTGAGGCCGTCGGTCACGACGGCGCTGCGTGCGAGATTAGAGGCAGATATCCTCGGGCAGTGATTCGGGCGCAAACGATCTGGGAGCCCATGACCTTCATCCTCGGACTGACCGGCTCGATCGGCATGGGCAAATCGACCACCTCGGGCTTCTTCCGGGAGTTGGGCGTAGCCGTGCATGACGCCGATGCGGCGGTGCATCGGCTCTATCGCGGCCGTGCGGTCGCGCCGATTAAAGAGGCCTTTCCCTGCGCGGTGCGCGACGGCATGGTCGATCGCAGCCTGCTGTCGGCCGCCGTCCTCGGCAAGCCCGAGGCGCTCGCCCGGCTGGAAGCCATCATCCATCCTCTGGTGCGCGAGGAGGAACTGGTCTTTCTCGCCCGCTGCCGGCAGGCCGGCGCGGGCGTCGCGGTGCTCGACGTGCCGCTGCTGCTGGAAACCGGCGGGCAGGGCCGCTGCGACGCGGTTCTCGTCGTCACGGCCTCGGCAGACATCCAGAAGGCCCGCGTGCTCGGCCGCCCCGAGATGACGGAGGCCAAACTGGCCGCCATCCTCGCCCGCCAGATGCCCGACGCGGAAAAGCGCCGGCGCGCCCATTTCCTTGTGGACTCCGGGCTCGGGCTCATGGCGGCGCGCCGTCAGGTCGGCTCTATCCTGAGGCTGCTCGCCGGCCGGCCCGGGCGGGCCCATCGGGCGGAAGCAGAGCATGCGTGAGATCGTCCTCGACACCGAAACCACGGGCGTCGAAGCCAATGCCGGCGACCGCATCGTCGAGATCGGCTGCGTCGAACTCGTCAACCACTGCCCGAGCGGCCGCAGCTTCCACTGCTATCTCAACCCGCAGCGGCCGATGTCGGAGGGCGCCTTCAGGGTCCATGGCCTGTCTGACGCGTTTCTCGCCGACAAGCCGCTCTTTGCGGCCGTCGCCGACGAATTCGAGAGCTTCATCGCCGACGCCAGGCTGGTCATCCACAACGCCGCCTTCGATATCGGCTTCCTCAACATGGAGTTGAAGAAGATCGGGCGCGGGCCGATCGACCAGGCCCGCGTCGTCGATACCTTGGCGCTGGCGCGGCGCAAGCATCCCGGCGCCGGCAACAGCCTCGACGCGCTCTGCAGCCGCTACGGCATCGACAACACCCGCCGGACGAAACACGGCGCGCTGCTCGACGCCGAGATTCTGGCCGAAGTCTATATCGAGCTGATCGGCGGCAAGCAGACCTCGCTCGGCCTCGGCGCGATCAACGGGAGCCAGAACAATGGCGGCCTAGGCGGAATTCCGCTGGAGCGGCCGCAGCGACTGCGCCCCCTTGCTCCGCGTCTCGACCCTGCGGCGATCGCGGCGCACGAAGCCTTCGTGCGTTCGCTCGGCAAGACGCCGCTCTGGGCCGGCTATCTCGGGCTGGACGGGGAGGCCTGAGCCCTACCGTCATTGCGAGCGCAGCGAAGCAATCCGGGAGGGCGTCGAGCGAGACGCCGGATTGCTTCGTCGGCTGCGCCTCCTCGCAAAGACGGTTCCTGCCGGCTCAGACGTTCGGCTTGCGTCGGCTCATCATGTTCAGCCCCTCGATCGCGGCCGAGAACGCCATCGCGGCGTAGATGTAGCCCTTGGGCACATGCGCGCCGAAGCCTTCGGCGATCAGCGTGCCGCCGATCATCAGCAGGAAGCCGAGCGCCAGCATCACGATGGTCGGGTTCTTCTCGATGAAGCGAGCCAGCGGATTGGCCGCCAGCAGCATCACCAGCACCGCGAAGACGACGGCGATGACCATGACCGGGATATGCTCGGTCATGCCGACGGCGGTGATGATCGAATCGATCGAGAAGACGAGGTCGAGCAGCAGGATCTGGACGATCACGCCGCCGAAGGTCACGGTCGCGGCCCGGCCGCCGTCGAAGACGTCGGGGCCGTGGTCGGGATCGACCTTGTGATGGATCTCCTTGGTCGCTTTCCAGACCAGGAACAGGCCGCCGGCGATCAGGATCAGGTCGCGCCAGGAAAAGGCTTTTCCGAACACAGAGAATACGGGCTCTGTCAGGGATACGATGATCGCGACGGTCGAGAGCAGGCCGAGCCGCAGCACCAGCGCCAGCCCGATGCCGATGCGGCGGCCGCGTTCGCGCTGATGCTCGGGCAGCTTGTTGGTCAGGATCGAGATGAAGATCAGGTTGTCGATGCCAAGAACCACCTCCATGGCGATCAGTGCCCCGAGCGCCACCCAGACGGCGGGATCGGCGGCAAGCGTCATCAGATAGTCCATGGTGTCTCCTGTTCGCGACAAAAAGGCGGGCGCCCACCATGGGCGTCCGCCATCAACCAGATTCGACATGGATGCTCGCCTGCTTCGTCGCAAGGGCGGCGAACCGGCGCCGGCCACGAAAAAGGGGCCTTTCGGCCCCTTTTCGTCATCGTCAGATACAGGCGCCGGTCAGGCGTTCGGCGCTTCGGTTTGGCCCTGAATCTCCTGCAGCCGCTGCTGGAAGAGCTGGGCGAAATCGATCTGCGGAACATAGAAGGGCGGGAAACCGCCGTTCTGCACCGCCTCGGCGATGATCTGCCGGGCGAAGGGAAAGAGCAGCCGGGCGCAATCGATCACCAGCACCGGATGGATATGCTCCTGCGGGATGTTGAGCAGGCGGAAGACGCCGCCATAGCTCAGGTCGAAGGCGAACAGCGTCTCGCCGCCGAGCTCCGCCTTGCCCTCGAGCCGCAGCACGGTCTCGTAGTCGTTATCGGCCAGGGCGGTGCTGGAGACGTTCACCTGCAGCGACATCTGCGGGCCCTGCTGGGCCTCCTGCTGCCCGAGCGAGCGCGGCGCCTTGGGATTCTCGAAGGAAAAATCCTTGGTGTACTGGATCAGCGCGCTCATGCTCGGAGCGGTGTCGGTAGCGGCTGCGCCGTTGCCGTTTGGAATCTCGTTGGCCATCGGTGCCACCATGGTCTGCAGGCTGTCTTGGGAAATCCCGCGCCGTCGGGGGACGCCGGGACTATGCACCGCGTTCCGGTACAAGGCGGGCGTCGGCTATCATGGACGCCGGCGCGGCACAAGAAGCCTGCGTCACAAGGACAAGAAGTCCGCTTCACAAGGGAAGGGGTGGATGTTACGAGCCTAGATCACCATATGACGGCATGTCGCGGCCGGTTCCCTGTTTCGGGAGGGTCGCTACGGGACGGTTTTCTGGAGCTCCGGATCAGGTTTCGATGCAAGATTTCGACATGAAGACCCTGTTTTTCCTGGCGCTGGCTGTCTTCGTCGCCTGGAAACTGCGCTCCGTGCTCGGCCAGAAGACCGGCAGCGAAAAGCCGCCGGTCGATCCCTTCGCGCGCCGCGAGGCGCCGTCGCGGCCCGACCAGGCCGCGACGGCCGATGCCCGCCGCGACAACGTCATTCGCCTTCCGGGCGCGGCTGCCGAACCGGCTGCGCCGGCGGTCCCGGCCGCCGAACGCTGGAAAAGCATCGCCCCGGCGGATTCGCCGGTCATCGCCGGTATCGAGGCGGTCATCGCGCAGGAGCCCGGCTTTGATCCGGTCGACTTCATCGGCGGCGCCAAGGCGGCCTATGAGACCATCGTCACCGCCTTCGCGCGCGGCGACCGCAAGATGCTGAAGGGCCTTCTCGCCAAGGAAGTCTATGACGGCTTCGAGATGGCGATCAGCGAGCGCGAGAAGCGCGGCGAGACGGCCGAGAGCAGTTTCGTCTCGATCGACAAGGCGCAGATGACCGCCGTCGACGTCAAGGGCAAAACCGCCCAGGTCACGATCGCCTTCGTCTCGCAGCTCATCTCGGTCGTCCGCGACGCGCAAGGGGTCGTGGTCGACGGCAGCGCCGAGGCGGTGTCGGAGGTCAACGACATCTGGACCTTCTCGCGCCAACTCGGCAACCGCGATCCGAACTGGCTGCTGGTCGCGACCGAATCCGCTGCGTGATCCGTGGCGTCGGCCCTGCGCTGGCGCTGCTGTCCGGCTTCTCGGCCATGAGCGGCGCGATCGCGGAAACAAGACCGCCGCTGCCTTCCGGCGCGCGCGCCGAACGCCTTTCGCCCAACGACATCCCCGGCTGGCGCGCGGATGACCAGCGCGCCGCGCTGTCGATTTTCGCGCGCGGCTGCGCCGCAAATCCGCCTCTGCGCGCCGGCGCGGCGGTTCCGCCGGGTCTGGAGGCGGCCTGCGCGGCGGCCGCCGCCGCGTCGAGGCCAGGCCCGGCGAGCCGCGACTCCATCCGCGCGTTCTTCGAGAGCCGCTTCACATTCTGGCGCATCCGTCCCGGCGATGGCGCATCGGGCTTCATGACGGGCTATTTCGAGCCGGAGTTCGAGGGTTCGCTGACGCGCTCCGACGCCTTCCCGACGCCGCTCTACGGCCGCCCTGCCGATCTCGTCACGCGGATGCCAGGCGACGACTGGCCCGGTCTCGATCCCGCGCTGACCTCGGCGCGGCGCACCCCGCATGGATTGGAGCCCTTTCCGGACCGCACGGCGATCGAAACCGGCGCGCTCGACGGGCAGAACCTCGAAATCCTCTGGATGCGCGATCCGGTCGATCGCTTCGTCCTCCAGGTACAGGGCTCCGGCCGCATCCGTCTGCCCGACGGCAAGGTCACGCGGTTGGTCTATGCCGGCCGCAATGGCCACGCCTACACCTCGCTTGGCCGCGTGCTGAGCCAGCGCGAGTCCATCCCGCCCGAGCAGATGACGATGGACAGGCTGATCGCAAGGCTGAAGGCCGATGCCGGCTTCGCAAGCGACCTGATCCGGCAGAACCGCTCCTTCGTCTTCTTCGCACGGCGCGACGACCTGCACCCTGAGTCCGGGCCGATCGGCGGAGCGGGGCTTGCCCTGACGCCTCTGCGCTCGATCGCGATAGACCGGTCGATCTGGCCCTACGGTCTGCCGGTCTGGATCGACGCGACCATTCCCCATGACAACGGTGGGACGGAACGCGTCGCACGGCTGACGATCGCGCAGGATACCGGCTCGGCCATTCTCGGCCCGGCCCGGCTGGACCTGTTCGTTGGGTCCGGCGCAAAAGCGGGCCACCGCGCCGGGCTGATCCGGCACCCGGTCGATTTCATCGTGCTCTGGCCGCGCGGGGACAGGCCGTGACGCCGCGTCGCAGGGGCAAGGCGCTGACCGCCGCCGATATCGCGCTTTGGCGCGAGGTCGCGCGCTCGGTCAAGCCGTTGCCGGGCCGTGCGCCGCTGCCTCCGGAGGAGCCCGCCCCGGCACAGTCGCCTGTTCAGGCCGGCCCGGAACCCGCTCGGGCGCCGCAGGTCAGGCAGGCTCCGTCGAACCCCGCACCGCCGCCGCTCGCCCCGCTGGAGCGCCGCCTGCGAACGCAGTTGCGGCGCGGCCAGCAATCGGTCGAGGCGGTGATCGACCTGCACGGCATGCGCCAGGACGAGGCGCATCAGGCGCTCCGCGCCTTCCTGCGGCGCGAGCAGGCGCGCGGCTGCAAGCTCGCGCTCGTCGTCACGGGAAAGGGCGCGCCCAGCGACAGCGTATTCGGTGACGAGCGCGGCGTGCTGAAGCGCAGCGTGCCGCACTGGCTGCGCCTGCCCGATCTGCGGCCGCTGGTGGTGGGCTTCGAGGAGGCCGAGCAGCGCCATGGCGGGTCGGGCGCGCTTTATATCCGCCTGCGCCGCAGCCGCGAGTTCGGCGCGTGACGCCGTTTGGCCGGCGCGTGCGGGACTTGCGGGCGCAGCGCGGCGTGAGATTGGCGCAGATGGCCGAGACCCTCGGCGTGACGCCGGCCTATCTCTCGGCGCTGGAACACGGCAAGCGCGGCAGGCCGACCTTCACCCTGATCCAGGGCGTCATCCATGTGCTCGGCGTGATCTGGGACGAAGCCGACGAACTGGTCCGGCTGGCCGATCTCTCGCATCCGCGCGTTGTTGTCGATACGGCGGGACTCGAACCGGAGGCGACGCTTCTCGCCAACCGCCTCGCCCGCGAGATCGGCGGACTTGAGGCCGACGCCCTGCAGCGTCTCACGGCCGTGCTGGACGAGGCCGCAGCGGCCCGTGCCGTGGCCGACAAGCCAGCTTGACCCCGCGACAGGCGGATGCGACACGCCGCCCAGTCTTTTCTGCCCCTTCAGCATCCGGACCGCCCATGACCAGCTCGCGCACCGACGTCCTCGCCCTCGGCAACGCCATCGTCGACGTCATCGCTTCGGCGGAAGAGGATTTTCTGAAAGGCCACGGCCTGACCAAGGGCGCGATGGCGCTGATCGACGAGGCACGGGCCGAGGCGCTCTACGCCTCGATGGGGCCGGGCAAGGTCATCTCTGGAGGCTCGGCCGCCAACACCATCGCTGGCCTCGCTTCCTTCGGGGGCAAGGGCGCTTTCATCGGCAAGGTCAAGGACGACGAGCTCGGCCGCCTCTACCGCCACGATCTGACCTCGCTCGGCGTCTCCTTCGACACCGCCTTCGCGAGCGAGGGCCCTGCGACAGCGCGCTCCTTCATCATCGTCACGCCCGATGGCGAGCGCACCATGAACACCTATCTCGGCGCCTGCCAGGGCCTCTCCGTGGCCGATGTCGATGCGAAGGCTGTCGAGAACGCCGACATCATCTATCTCGAGGGCTATCTCTGGGATCCGCCGGCGGCCAAGGACGCGTTCCGGAAAGCCTCGGAGGTCGCCCACAGAGCCGGCGGCAAGGTCGCGATCACGCTCTCGGATTCCTTCTGCGTCGACCGCTACCGCGACGAGTTCGTCGGCCTTGTCCGCAACCGCATGGTCGACATCGTCTTCGCCAACGAGCACGAGCTGAAGAGCCTCTATCAGGCATCGTCGTTCGACGACGCGCTGGCGGCGCTGCGGGCCGAGAACATCTTCGCCGTGGTGACGCGCTCGGAAAAGGGCGCGCTCGCCGTGACGCCGGACGGCATCGTCGAGGAGCCGGTGTTTCCGGTCGAGCGCGTGGTCGACGCCACCGGCGCGGGCGATCTCTTCGCGGCGGGCTTCCTGTTCGGCCTGACCTCGAACCGCGAGGTCCGCGATTCGCTGAGGCTTGGCGCGCTGGCGGCGGCCGAGATCATCAGCCATGTCGGTGCCCGGCCGGATGTGAGCCTGAAGGTGTTTGCGGGGAATGAAGGGCTGCTATGAGGTTTGCTTCCTTCTCCCCTCGGGGGAGAAGGTGGCCCCGCGAAGCGGGGTCGGATGAGGGAAGACCGGGTGAGCGAGATTAAGGTGAGGATCGTGCCTCGGCACGGCCCTCATCCGTCTCGGCTTCGCCGATCCACCTTCTCCCCCGAGGGGAGAAGGGAAGCGCGCTTCCGTCGCCCTCTCAATACAGCGTCGCCTTCACCCGTTCCGGAAGCGCCTTGTCATAGCTCTCCCCATCAAAGGTCTCGACGGCGTCGTTCTTCGCCGTGATGTTGCGCAGGATCGCGCCGGCGCTCGGCACCTCGCCCCTGGCGACATGGCTCGCGGGGTTCCAGAGGTCGGCCCGCACCACCGCGCGCGAGCACTGGAAGTAGACCCGTTCGACATGGACGACGATGACGCAGGCCGGCAGCTTTCCGGCCATCTCGAACGACGCGCACAACTCAGGGTCGTCGGATAGCGTCGCCGTTCCGTTGACGCGAAGCGTCTCGCCGTAACCGGGGATCAGGAAAAGCATTCCGATTCGTGGATCGGACAGGATATTCTTCAACGAATCCAGACGGTTGTTGCCTCTCCGGTCCGGAATCAGCAGCGTTTTGGCGTCCCGGATTCTCACGAAGCCCGGCTTATCCCCGCGCGGCGAGCAATCCAGGCCCTCAGGTCCGCTGGTCGCGAGCAGCATGAAGGGCGAGGCCTCGATCAGCGGCCCGTAATTCTCGTCGACATGGTCGATCTCCTTGGCGATGGAGGCGACGACGGGTGGGGTGGGGTAGAGCGCCGACAGTGCGTCGAGGGAGGTGATGGCGTGGGTCGTCATGGTTCAACCTCTCCCGTCATGGTCGGGCTGGTCCCGACCATCCACCTCTTCGCCGGTTCAGAAGTCGCAGCGAGAATCAGCCCGGCTCGCCCCTGCAATGGCAGATCGGAGGCGACTTTCGCAAGCCGTGGATGGTCGGCACGAGGCCGAGCATGACGGACAGGGTTGCACCACACGCCGAGACAAAAACGCCCCGCATCCTGCGATGCGGGGCGTCGTGATTCACGTGAAACGCAAGCGCTTCACTTTGGCGGGAGGCCTCACTCGGCCGTGCTGCGCTCGCGGGTCTTCTCCGCGTCGCGCTGGGCCTTGAGCTTTTCGGTCAGGTCCTCGCCGGTCTCCTGGTCGACGACCTTCATCGAGAGGCGGATCTTGCCGCGCTCGTCCTGTCCCAGGAACTTGACCTTGACCTTGTCGCCTTCCTTGACCACGTCGGCGACCTTCTGGACGCGGGCGGCGGCGAGTTCGGAGATGTGGACGAGGCCGTCCTTGGCGCCGAAGAAGTTCACGAAAGCGCCGAACTCCATGATCTTCACCACGGTGCCGTCATAGATCATGCCCGGCTCGGCTTCCGAGACGATCGACTTGATCCACTTGATCGCGGCTTCGATCGACTTGCCGTCGGCCGAGGCGATCTTGATGGTGCCGTCATCCTCGATGTTGACCTTCGCGCCGGTCTTCTCGACGATCTCGCGGATAACCTTGCCGCCCGAGCCGATGACCTCGCGGATCTTGTCGACCGGGATCTTCATCGTCTCGATGCGCGGGGCATATTCGCCGAGCTGGCCGCGCGAGGTCGAAAGCGCCTTGTTCATCTCCTCGAGGATGTAGTCGCGTCCGCCCTTCGCCTGGTCGAGGGCGACCTTCATGATCTCCTCGGTGATGCCGGCGATCTTGATGTCCATCTGCAGCGAGGTGATGCCTTCGGCCGTGCCGGCGACCTTGAAGTCCATGTCGCCGAGATGATCCTCGTCGCCGAGGATGTCGGAGAGCACCGCGAAGCGCTCGCCTTCCAGGATCAGGCCCATGGCGATGCCCGCGACCGGCGCCTTCAGCGGCACGCCGGCGTCCATCAGGGCAAGCGAGGTGCCGCAGACGGTGGCCATCGAGGAGGAGCCGTTCGACTCGGTGATCTCCGAGACGACGCGGATCGTGTAGGGGAACTCGGACTTGGCCGGCAGCATCGGCCGGATCGCGCGCCAGGCGAGCTTGCCGTGGCCGATCTCGCGGCGGCCGGGCGAGCCCATGCGGCCGGCTTCACCCACCGAATAGGGGGGGAAGTTGTAGTGCAGCAGGAAGGTCTCCTTGTAGGTGCCCTCCAGCGAGTCGATATACTGCTCGTCGTCGCCGGTGCCCAGCGTGGTCACGACCAGCGCCTGCGTCTCGCCCCGCGTGAACAGCGCCGAACCATGGGTGCGCGGCAGGATGCCGGCTTCCGAGACGATCTTGCGGACGGTCTTGAGATCACGGCCGTCGATTCGGACGCCGTCGTCGAGGATGGTCCAGCGCACGACCTTGGCCTGCGCTTCCTTGAACTGGCCGCCCACCTGCTCCTTGGTGAAGGTGGTCTTGCTGTCCGGCGTCTCGGAGATCAACGCAGCGACTTTGGCCTTGGCTGCGTCCAGCGCCTTGTAACGCTCGGCCTTGGTGCGGATCTGGTAGGCGGCGCGGATGTCCTTGTCGACGAGCTTGAGCACGGCGTCGAGAACGACCGAGTTGTCGGCCGGGGTATAGTCGCGCGGCTCCTTGGCGGCCTTCTCGGCCAGGCGGATGATCGCGTCGATCACCGGCTGGAAGTGCTTGTGGCCGAACATCACGGCGCCGAGCATGACGTCTTCGGAGAGCTGCCTAGCCTCCGATTCCACCATCAGCACGGCGTCGGGCGTGCCGGCGACGACGAGGTCGAGCTGCGATTCCTTGATCTCGTCGACCAGCGGGTTGAGCTTGTAGGCGCCGTCGAAATAGCCGACGCGGGCAGCCCCGATCGGGCCCATGAAGGGCACGCCCGACAGGGTCAGCGCAGCCGAGGTCGCGACCATCGCGACGATGTCGGGGTCGTTCTCGAGGTCATGCTGCAGCACGGTGCAGACGATTTGCGTCTCGTTGCGGTAGCCCTCGACGAAGAGCGGGCGGATCGGCCGGTCGATCAGGCGCGAGACCAGCGTCTCCTTCTCGGTGGGGCGGCCTTCGCGCTTGAAATAACCGCCGGGAATGCGGCCGGCGGCGAAGGTCTTCTCCTGGTAGTTCACGGTCAGCGGAAAGAAGTCGATCCCGGCCTTGGGCGTCTTGGCGGAGACGACGGTCGCGAGCACGACGGTCTCGCCGTAGGTCGCGAGCACCGCGGCGTCGGCCTGGCGGGCGATCTTGCCGGTTTCGAGTACGAGCTTGCGCCCGCCCCACATCAGTTCTTCGGTCTGGACATCGAACATGGATTTCGTCTTTCGGATCGGATTTCGACCCGTCCGGGGTCTCCCGGCCCATAGGCAAGACGACGAAGCGCTCGGTGTGCTGCTGGTGTTCGCGCCCGAGCGCTCGGCAATCCTGCCATGGGCGCAAAGGACGCCCGGCGGGTCATGCGGGGAGGCCGCCCCATGCGGGCCCCGCGCTGACATCGGGAGATGCCGCCCCATTGCGGCGCGCTCCCGAATTTGTATTTGGCTAGGTTCTTGAGCTTGATTCTTGCAAAACCACCCGGAGCGGGGTCGCACCGGGCGTGAAACGGCGTCGACTAGAGCATGATGCCGAAAAGTGGGAACCGGTTTTCGGACGACATCATGCTCTAACTCTTAGTTGAGAGACATATTCAGATTTCAGGTCTTTCGACCTGAAATCATCCGGCTCTAGCGGCGGATGCCGAGCTTCTCGATCAGGGTCTTGTAGCGCGGCTCGCTCTTGCTCTTGAGATAATCGAGCAGCGAACGGCGCTGCGAGACCATCTTGAGCAGGCCGCGACGCGAGTGGTTGTCCTTGACATGGGACTTGAAGTGGCCGGTCAGGTTGTTGATGCGCTCCGTCAGGATCGCGACCTGGACTTCCGGCGAGCCGGTGTCGTTCGGCTTCGTGGCATGCTCTTTCATGAGCGCGGTCTTGCGCTCGGCCGTAATCGACATCGTGAGATCCTTCGGTTGGATGTTGATCTGGCGGGCCGCAGCCGGGATGTCGTCCAGCAGGGTCCGAAGTCCACGGCGCTCTCATCGCGGAGAGGTCGTGCAGCCGGCTGTCTAAGGCCGGTTGGCTGGGGCATATACACGAAATCAGGGGAAAGGCCAGCCTTTCGGAGCGGGCGCGACGGTAATCGACAGGCCGCCGACCGATCGGGCGCCCTGTCGCTGCCGGCAGCGCCGCTCGCTCAGTGCAGCACCTTCTTCACATAGGGCGAATCGAGCGGGAACAGCGGCACCGCCACGTCGAAGATCGTGCCGTCCTGCGCCATCATCGCGTAGAAGCCGCGCATCGAGCCGTCCGGCGTCATCAGCGGGCAGCCCGAGGTGTAGCTGAAGCTTTCGCCCGGCCGCAGCACTGGCTGCTGCCCGATCACGCCTTCGCCTCGCACCTCATGCACCTCGCCGCGCCCGTCGGTGATGAACCAGTGCCGCGTCATCAACTGCACCGTCCGGTCGGACAGGTTCACGATCTCGATGCTGTAGGCCCAGAAATAGCGGCCCTGCGCATGCGAGGATTCGCCGTCCATGAAGCGCGGCGAGGCGGTCACGCGCACGCCATGCGTCTCCTCCTGATACATGCCGGAGCCTCCTCGTCGCTGCGCCGCCTCGCGGGCGATCTGTTATGGTCGCCTCGGTGGCGTCGTTCAATCCTGCCGCGCCGCATTCGGGACAGTCACGTATGTTCGACGGCCGCCTGCGCGCCATCATCGATCCCCCGCTCGACGCCGCCGGCCGGGCGTTGGCGAGGCGCGGATTCTGCGCCGATCACGTCACGCTGGCAGGCCTCGCATTGGGGCTAGGCTGCGCGCTGGCCGTTTACCTCCGGCACGATGTCGCCGCGCTCCTGCTGCTCGCCGCCTCGCGGCTGTTCGACGGCCTCGACGGCGCCATCGCGCGGGCGACGAAGCCCAGCGATCGCGGCGGCTTTCTCGACATCGCCTGCGATTTTCTCTTCTATGGCGCGGTGCCGCTCGCCTTCGCCCTGCGCGATCCGACGGTCAACGCCCTGCCCGCGGCCGCGCTGCTCTTTGCCTTCTACGTCAACGGCGCGAGCTTCCTCGCCTTCGCCGTGATGGCGGCCAAGCGCGGGCTGGAGACGACGCAAAGCGGCGTCAAATCGCTCTATTTCACGGCGGGTCTCGCCGAGGGCGCGGAGACCATCGCCTGCTTCGCCGCAATGATGCTCTGGCCGGGCTGGTTTCCCGTCCTCGCGCTTGCTTTCGCCGCCCTGACGCTGATGACGGCGCTGAGCCGGGCGATTCTCGCGTGGACAACCTTTCGCTGACGCTGGCGGTTTGGCTGCGGGCGCGGCTTATGCGTTAGGATCATCGGCCCTGCTGGAAAGAGTCCGTATCGCCATGGCGGCGTCGCACAACATGCTGTCGGAGATCGCGGAGATTTCGGCTTCGCTCGCTGGCCCAGCCGGCGTCCTGCCCCGTCAGGACATCCGCAAGCTCGTCCAGCGCAGCATCATTCGCTCGATCTCGGGCGCCTTCGTCGAAAGCCAGTACCAGCCGGCGAGCCTGGACCTGCGCCTCGGTCACAAGGCCTTTCGCGTCCGCGCCAGTTTCCTGCCGGGTCCGACCAAGAGCGTCGAGCAGGCGCTCGCCGACCTGACGCAGGACGAGGTCTCTCTCGAACATGGCGCGATCCTCGAAAAGAACTGCGTCTATGTGGTCGAGCTGATGGAATCGCTCGACGATTTGCCCAAGACGATCTCGGCCTTCGCCAACCCCAAGAGCTCGACTGGCCGGCTCGACGTGTTCACCCGGTTGATCGCCGACCGCGCCGAGGTCTTCGACACCGTCGCGGGCGGCTATTCGGGCAAGCTCTATGCGGAGATTTCGCCGTCGAGCTTCAGCATCAAGGTGCGCAAGGGCAGCCGGCTGAACCAGCTCCGGTTTCGCCGCCGTGGGTCGGGGCAGGAGGAGGCGACGGGGTTTCGCGTCTCCGACAGGGAGCTGCGCGACATCCACAGGGAGACCCCTCTCGTCGATGGTCCGGCGACGATCCGCAACGGCCTCGTCTTCCGCATCCATCTGGCCGGCGCGCATGAGAACGAGGTGATCGGCTTCCAGGCGCAGCACCACACCGACGTCATCGATATCGACAAGATCGCCGGCTACGCGATCGACGATTTCTGGACGCCGATTTTTACGCGCGGCCGCAAGCGGATCATTCTCGACCCGCACCAGTTCTACATCCTGGCCTCGAAGGAAAAGCTGCATATTCCACCCGGATACGCCGCCGAAATGGCCCCCATCGACCCGACCATGGGCGAGTTCCGGGTCCATTACGCCGGCTTTTTCGATCCCGGCTTCGGTGTGGGAGCAGACGGCGCGCCCGGCAGCCGCGGTGTGCTCGAGGTGCGCAGCCACGAGGTGCCCTTCGTGCTGGAGGACGGCCAGGTCGTCGGCCGGCTCGCCTTCGAGCGGATGGCGGCCGAGCCCGACGCGCTCTACGGCCAGATCGGCACCTCGAACTATCAGGGTCAGTCCCTGAAGCTCTCGAAGCATTTTCGCGACTGAGAGATCACGCGTTCTTGCGACGCGATGCCATTATTGCACTGCAATAGAGGCGCATGGTCCCGACCATGACGCTCTATCACTATGCCGGCCTTGTCGCCGTTCCCGCGCTCGTCGCGCTCTATTTCGCCGCCATCCGCTGGGCGACGCGCACGGACAGACGCTGAACGGGCGAGGCTGCCATGGCGCGATTGCCGGATGACACCCGCAATCGCAGCCGCTATGAACGTCTTCGCACCGGCGCGCCAGACTCCATCATATGGTCTGGCGCGGCAGGGCCGGATGCGGGCGTAGTTCAGTGGTAGAACGTCAGCTTCCCAAGCTGAATGTCGTCGGTTCGATCCCGATCGCCCGCTCCAAAACCTCATCTCCCGAACCCGGGCATGAGCTCTCACACGCACAGGCGCGGCGCTCACGACCAATCGTGCCGGGCTTTCGGCGACCGGTCCGACGGTCTATGCTGACGCCATGACGCAAGGCCATGACAATGTCGAACCGCACGTCCGGCCAGCCTCGATGCTTGGGCTTGGGCTTCTCGCCGCCGGCGCTCTCGCGCTCTTGATGGCGGGACTGCTGCTGTGGTGGCGCGAGGGCGACAAGCTCTTCACCGACGGCCTCATCGCCGCCATCGTCGCCTGCTTCTGAGCGCGTCTCGCCGTCCCACCCTGCCGGAACCATCGCCGTGAACCGCCGCCTCGTCCTGCCTCTCGTCGTCTTCCTGATTGGCGCCGCCGCGCTCGCCGCCGCAGCCTTCGTCACCTTCCAGCCGCAGCGGCCGGGCCAGAGCGGGACGGCCAGCGTGGGCGGGCCGTTCTCGCTGACGACGCAAGGCGGGCAGACCCTGACAGACGCGGATCTGCGCGGCGCGCCCTTCCTGGTTTTCTTCGGCTTCACCCATTGCCCCGACATCTGCCCGACGAAGCTGTTCGAGATTTCCGAGGCGCTGCGCGCCGCCGGCCCCAGAGGCGAGAAGCTGAAGGCGCTGTTCGTCAGCGTCGATCCGGCGCGCGACACGCCCGACGTCCTGAAAAGCTATCTCGGGTCCTTCGACCCGCGCATCATCGGCCTGACCGGCGATCAGGCGGCGGTCGACGCGACCGTCAGGGCCTATCGCGCCTATGCGAAGAAGGTGCCGCTGAAGGATGGCGACTACACCATGGACCACACCGCTCTGGTCTATCTCATGGACAAGCGCGGCGGGTTCGTCGGGGCCTTCAATATCGAGCGTCCGCCTGCCGAAGCGGCGGCCGAATGGCTGCGGCATCTGTGAGCCCAACCCGCGTCGACGAGCGCGCCAGCCCATGCGCGGTCTTGTTCCAGCTATGGCGGCGCGTCACGTATTCGAGCAGCGCCAGCCAGGCTGCGACCGAAACCAGTCCGTAATAGAGCGGCAGCAGCGGCAGCAAGCCGAGCAGGCGGTATTCGCGGCGTCGCCAGACCCCGAGCGCCGGCGGGAGCAGGATCGCGACCGCGCCGGCAAGCATCACCATCAGCGCGATCGAGGCCGCCCAGCCGCCGCCGGGACCGCCTGGCGTGGCCAGCGCGCCGCTGCTCCAGGCGATGATCGCCGCGACGGCGAAGACCGGATAGCCCAGCGCGGTGACGACGCTGCCCAGCGTCAGCGCCAGGAAGGTCGCGCTCGCCGCCGGCCCCGCCTGGCGCATCAGCGCGGCGGGATCCCGCAGATGGCAGATCAGCGTCTGGATATGGCCCTTGATCCAGCGCGAGCGCTGCCTGAGCCAGGCCGGCAGGGTGACCGGGGCCTCCTCCCAGGTCAGCGAGGGCAGATCGGCGATGCGATGGCCGGCGCGCACCAGCCGGATGCCGATATCGGCATCCTCTGTGACGTTCCAGGCGTCCCAGCCGCCGACCGCGCGCAGGGCATCCGTGCGGAAATGGTTCGAGGTGCCGCCGAGCAGGATCGGCAGATGGAAACGCAGCAGGCCCGGGTTCAGCACCTCGAACAGCCCTGCATACTCGAGCGCAAACATCGCCGACAGCAGGCCGTCGCCGGCATTGTCGATCGCCAGCCGCGCCTGCATGCAGGCGATCTCCGGGCGGGCGCGCAGGAATCGCGCCGCCGCCTGCCGGAGTTGCTGCGGGTCGGGATGATCCTCCGCGTCGTAGACGGCGAAGAACGCGCCGCGCGCCTCGGCCAGAGCGAGATTCAGGGCGCGGGGCTTGGTGCGCGGCCCGCCGGGCGGCACGACCAGCACGGAAAAGCACGGCGGCAGCGTCAGCGCTGCGAGCGCGTCACGCATGCCGGTATCGCCGGCTTCGACCAGCAGCAGGATTTCGAGCTTGGCGGCGGGGTAGTCCAGCGAAGACAGCGCGCCGATGAGCTGCGGCAGCACCGCCTCCTCGCGCAACAGCGGGACGGCGACCGTGTAGACCGGCAGCCTCGCCTCGTCGATACGCCAGCGGAAGCGCTGCCAGAGGTCGGTCGCCGGCGGCTCCAGCGCCGCCGCGAGCCGCAGTCCCGCGACGGCGAGAAAGACCGGCCCGGCCAGCAGCGCCAGCAGCGAGAAGGTCTCGAAGGGCGCCAATGTGGCGGCATAGGCGCCGGGCCCGATGCAGAGGCCCGCCGCCAGCTTCTGGCCCCGGCTGGAGCCGGTGCGCGCGGTGTCCCGGGCAAGGCCTGCCGCGTCGAGGCCTGCCAGTCGCCGGGCCAGGCTGGCCGAATTGGCCTCGCGCAGGCTTGTGGCGAAATGCCGGGGCGTCGTCACCGCGATGTCGTCACGCCCGCATGGGCCGGCTTCCAGCAGGCTTCGCAGCGCCGGTCCCGATGGCGCAAGCGCGAAGCGCAAGGCGCTCCCGGGCATGGCGATCACCGGCGCGACGCCGGCGCGCAGCACCGCGCCATGCTCGCCGCCCGGCAGCAGCGGAAGCAGCGACTTCTCGAAGGGCAGGCCGAGTTCGCAGGCGAGCGCGCGGTAGAAGGGCGCCTCGCCGACGGTTCCCGAGGCGATCGCCTCGCAGGCCGGTTCGACGCCGAGCCGTCTTGCGCGTTCAGCTGCGGCGAACAGTTGATCGGCTGCGACGCCGTGGCGCATCAGGAAAGCGAGCTCGACGGGCAACGGGACCGGCGCATCGGACTCCTGTCCGGCCTCGCCTTGTTCCACCCCCTTCATCGCCGCCTCGCATCCGCCGGAGATCGCCGCCGTTACGCGGGCGACAACTTATGGTTGCCGATCTCCTCCCCGGAGTCGAATCGCCGGCGAGAGAGGGCGGCCGGCGCGGAAGCATCGGCCCCCGGGATCGGCTCTCGAGCCGGTGACATGCATTTGACCGATCAGGAACCAAGGCGAGAAGCTGTGCGGCGAAGCCGAGCGCGGCTGCCGTCTCGATGCCGATTGCGCGCTCTGGTTCGTGGCGGTGCGCGCTGGGGGCCTCGCCCTGCTGGTCGAGGGCGGCAGGACGGCGCTTCACGAACTCCCCAGGGGCATCGAAATGCCCGACGACGCGGTCGCGGTCAGGATGCAGAACCCCGTCGTGTTCGCCCCGCTTTGAGTGCGGCGGTCGTGACGGATATGATGTGAGAAATTTGGTGGAGCCAGGCGGAATCGAACCGCCGACCTCTTGAATGCCATTCAAGCGCTCTCCCAACTGAGCTATGGCCCCACTGATGGACTGATTTGGGGATCAGTCCGGGAAGTTTCGGAAGAGCGGCGCTTTCCCAAATGGGCCGGGGGCCGGTCGTCCTCATGGCCGCCTGCGGCGACGCAGCGCTCTATAGGCGGGCTTGGCCGAAGACTCAAGCGCCGATTGTCGCGCGATCGTCATTCATGGCCGTCGGCCGCACCGGGCGAGATCAGACGTCCTCGTCGCCCTCGATGTCGCCATCGATCAGGTCGGCGACGTCGTCGTCGCCTTCCTCATCCTCTTCCAAGAAGGTGTCGTCATCGGGCGCGACGTCGTCCTCGACTTCGATGTCGTCCTCGCTGGTGACGACGGCTTCCTTCTCGGTCGCCTCGGCATCGGCCTCGTCAAGCGAGACGAGTTCGACCGGGCTGTCGGCGACCTCGGCCTCTTCCTCGTCGTCGGGCTCGGGCTTGGCCGCCGGGGCGGCCTTGGCCTGCGGCTCGAACACCGAACGGGGATAGGATTGTCCCGTGTAGGGCGAGACGATCGGATCCTTGTCGAGATCGTAGAATTTGCGCCCCGTCGTCGGGCAGACACGCTTGGTGCCGAGTTCCGGTTTCGCCACTGCGTCGGACCTTCAATCATCATGTTCTGAAAAGCAGGCGCGTCCGTTAGTCGGGGCGGACCGTGCTGTCAAATGCTGATTTCGACCCGGGCGACGGGTGACGGCCGGGCGAGCCCCGTGCTAGGCAGCCACGCCCGTCATCGCAAGCAGCCTGAGAGACCAGAAGTGGCCCACGCGCAACAGCCCGTTCCCGTCAGCGCCAGCGCGGCAGGCCCGCTCAGGGGCCGCGTGCGCGTTCCCGGCGACAAGTCGATCTCGCATCGCGCCATGATTTTCGGGCTCCTCGCGATCGGTGAAACGCGGGTCAGCGGTCTGCTCGAGGGCGAGGACGTGCTACGCACGGCCGACGCGGCGCGCGCGCTCGGCGCCCAGGTTCACCATGACGGGCCGGGCCTATGGCGCGTCATGGGCGTCGGCGTCGGCGGATTGCGCGAGCCTGCGGGGCTGCTCGATTTCGGCAATGCCGGCACCGGCTCGCGGCTGATGATGGGCGTCTGCGGCGCGCACCCGATCACCACGACTTTTGATGGCGACGCCTCGCTACGCAAGCGCCCGATGCGCCGCATCCTCGATCCGCTGGAGCTGATGGGCACGGTTATCGTCTCGGCTGGCGAGGGCGGCCGCGTCCCGCTGACGCTGCGAGGGCCGCGAGAGGCGGTTCCGATCGTCTACCGCACGCCGGTCGCCTCGGCGCAGATCAAGTCGGCCGTGCTGCTGGCGGGTCTCGCCGCGCCGGGAGAAACCACGGTGATCGAAGCGGAAGCCACCCGCGACCACACCGAGAAGATGCTGCTCCATTTCGGGGCCGAGGTGTCGGTCACGCCCGACGGCGAGCATGGCCGCCGCATCGTGCTGAAGGGCCAGCCCGAACTGAGCGCCGCTCCGGTCGTGGTGCCGGCCGATCCGTCCTCAGCCGCTTTCCCGCTGGTGGCGGCGTTGATCGTGCCGGGCTCGGACATCCTGATCGAGAGCGTGATGACGAACCCGCTGCGTTCGGGTTTGCTCACCACGCTGCGCGAAATGGGCGCGGAGATTTCCGTCGAGAGCGAGGCCAATGAGGGCGGCGAGGCGGTCGCGACGCTGCGCGTCAAGGCATCCTCCCTGCGCGGCGTCACCGTGCCGCCCGAGCGCGCGCCGTCGATGATCGATGAATATCCGGTGCTGGCCGTGGCGGCCGCCTTCGCCACGGGCGCGACGCGGATGCGCGGCCTGCAGGAGTTGCGGGTCAAGGAATCGGACCGGCTCGCCGCCGTCGAGGCCGGGCTGAAGGCCGCCGGCGTGACCTGCGCCATCGAGGGCGACGACCTCGTCGTCGAGGGTTCGGGCGGGGCTCCGGTCCCGGGCGGCGGGGTCGTTGCGACCCATCTCGACCATCGCATCGCGATGAGCTTCCTGGTGATGGGGCTGGCGACGCAAAAGCCGATGCAGGTCGATGACGGCGCGATGATCGCGACCAGTTTTCCGAGTTTCATCGCCCTGATGACCGGCTTGGGCGCTGAGATCGGATGAAATCCGCCAAGCCGCTGGTCATCGCCGTCGACGGGCCTGCCGCCTCGGGCAAGGGCACGCTGGCGCGAAGGCTCTCGCAGCATTACGGTCTGCCCGCGCTCGACACCGGCCTGCTCTACCGCATGGTGGCGCGCGCGATGCTCGACGCCGGACATGATCTGCGCGATGTGGCGGCGGCCCAAGTCGTGGTCGCGGGGTTCGATCAGGCGGCCTATCCCGAGGATGCGCTGCGCGGCCGCGAGATCGGCGAGGCCGCTTCCGTCGTGGCCGCCATTCCGGAGGTTCGAAGCGGACTGATCGACCGGCAGCGGCGCTTCGCCGGCCAGCCCGGCGGCGCTGTGCTGGACGGGCGCGACATCGGCACGGTGATCTGCCCGGACGCGCAGGCCAAGCTCTTCGTCACCGCGACGCCGGAGGTCCGCGCCGCGCGCCGCCACAGGGAATTGCTTGCCCGCGGCGAGACGGCCTCTTTCGAGGGCATCCTCGCCGATATCCGCCGGCGCGACGCCCGCGATTCGGGCCGCAGCGACGCGCCGTTGAAAGCGGCCGACGACGCCGTCATTCTCGATACATCGGCGCTGACTGTCGAGGAGGCGCTGGCGGCGTCGATCGACATCGTCGAGTCGCGCCGCGCTCGCTGAACCGTGAGGGAATACCCGCCCTCGGCTCAATAAATGGCGGTGACTGCCCAGCTTTCGCCCTTGGCGCGAATCGAAACCCGGCGCACACTATTATGATACTTTGCTTGCATGACATTCGCTTGAAGCCCGAAGCCCGTTCGCGGCGTTCCGCGCTCCCGGCATCGCGCTCCCGGCGACGATGATGGAGGATGCGATGCGGCGGCGGCTGTTCGGTCTCTTGAGTCTCCTGGTTGCGGGCTTCTGGACGCAAGGCGCCTCCAATGCACAGCAACCCTCCGCGCCGCTGGAAGAGGTCGATGTCGCGCTCGTGCTGGCGGTCGATGTCTCCTATTCGATGGATCTCGACGAACTCGCCCTGCAGCGCAACGGCTATATCGAGGCCTTCCGCTCGAAACAGCTTCACGACGCGATCGCCAAGGGCGCGATCGGCAAGATCGCGGTGACCTATTTCGAATGGGCCGGCGGGCATTTCCAGCATGTCGTCAGACCCTGGAAGATCATCGACTCAGCCCAATCGGCGATCGCCTTCGCCGAGGAACTGGGCGAGGCTCCGACGCGGCGCGGCCGCCGCACCTCGATCTCCGGCGCGATCGACCTGAGCGTGGCGCTGCTCGAACAGGCCAATGTCCTGCCGCTTCGCAAGGTCATCGACATCTCCGGCGACGGCGCCAACAACGACGGCAGGCCCGTCACCGCCGCCCGCGACGAGGCCCGCGACAAGGGCATCAGCATCAACGGCCTCCCCGTCATGCTGAAACAGGCGAGCTATTTCGACATCGACCATCTCGACGCCTATTACGAGGACTGCGTCATCACCGGCGTCGGCGCCTTTGTCATCCCGATCCGCGACCGCAACCAGTTCGCGGACGCGACCCGCACCAAGCTCGTCCGCGAGATCGCCGAGGCGCCCGCTGGCCCCGAAGCGCTGGTCCAGAAGGCGCAGGCCAGGACGCCGCGCGCGTCCTGCCTTTCGGGCGAGCAGCAATGGCGCGAGCGGATGGGGAATTGAGGCGCGCCCTCAGGCCCCGCGCGGCTTGGCCCGCATCGTCGGCGGGGCCTTGGCCGGGTCGTCGGGCCAGGGATGGCGCGGATAGCGGCCCTTCATCTCGGATTTCACCGCCGCCCATGAGCCGCGCCAGAAGCCCGGCAGGTCGCGGGTGATCTGGACCGGCTTGTGCCCCGGCGAGAGCAGTTCCAGCACCAGCGGCACGCGCCCGCCCGCCAGCGCAGGATGCACAGAGAGCCCGAACAGTTCCTGCACCCGCACCGTGATCGTCGGACCGGCTTCGGCGGCGTAATCGACAGCGAGGTTCGAGCCGGTCGGCGCGACGAAATGCGTCGGAGCCTCCGCGTCGAGCCGCCATTTCAGATCCCAGGGCAGGAGCGCGTCGAGGGCCGCGTCGAGATCGGACGGCTGGATCGCTGCGAGCGAGGCGCGGCCGACGAGATGCGGGCCGAGCCATAGAGTGGCGTCTTGCGCCAGCGCCTCATCCGACAGGTCGGGCCACGGATTGTCGGCTCCCTCGCCATGGGCGCGCCTCAGGAACCCGACGCGGTCGCGCAATTGTCTTTGCCCCTTCGTCCAGGGCAGCAGGCCGGTGCCGAGCGCGGCGATGCCTTCGGCCAGGATTGCGGCGTTTTCAGCCGTCGCGGCGGCCGGCAACGGCCGCTCGGCCATGACGAGCGCGCCAAAGCGCCTGACCGCGCGGCTGCGCAGGGCGCGGGCCTGCCGGTCGAAGATGGTCTCCTGCCGCTCGTCGAGGGCGAACGGCGCAAGGCCCGCTTCCGCCAGCCGGCCGATCTCGTCCTCCGTGATCGCCGCGCCCGCCAGAATCCGCGCCTGTTGCGCCGCGCCCGTCATGTCCGCGACCACGATGAACGGCTCGCGCGCCAGACGCTGGCCTGCCTCCAGCCCGGCCCCGCGCCCGTTGGCGAGCCGGTATTGCCCGGCCGCGCCGCGCGCCTGCGCGATGCGGTCGGGATAGGCCAGAGCGAGCAGGAAGCCCGGCGACAGGGGGTCGGGCGAGCCAGCCTTGCCGGCGACGCGCTCGGCGCTGCGCGCCCAGCCCTCCGCAAGCCGGCGCATATCCGCTCCCCGTCCGCCGCGTTCGCGCGAAAAGCGTTCCAGCCGCTCGGCGAGGTCGATGGCGTCGCCGCCGAGCCCGCGCTCGACCAGAAGCGCCGTAAGGTCGGCCGCCGCCTGCGCCTGCCCGAAGCGCGCGGCGACGATCACCATGCGCGCCAGCCTCGGCGGCAGCGGCAGGTGCTGCAGCGCCTTGCCCTGGGCGGTGAGGCGGCCGTCGGCGTCGAGCGCGCCGAGGCTCGTCAACAGGGCCCGCGCCTCCTTCAGCGCCGGCGCGGGGGGCTGGTCGAGGAAGGCCAGCGTGGTCGGATCGCTCACCCCCCAGGCGGCGCAGTCGAGCAGGAGCGGCGCGAGGTCTGCGGAGAGAATCTTGGGCCGCGCATAGGCTTCGAGCGCGCCGGTGCCGGCCTCGTCCCAGAGCCGGTAGCAGATGCCGGGCTCGGTGCGCCCGGCGCGGCCCCGGCGCTGATCGGCGGCCGCACGGCTGACGCGCCGCGTCTCCAGCCGGGTCACGCCGATATCGGGCTCATGGACCGGCACGCGGGCGAGCCCTGAATCGATCACGACGCGCACGCCCTCGATCGTCAGAGAGGTCTCGGCGATCGACGTGGCGAGCACCACCTTCCGCCGACCGGCCGGAGCCGGCAGCACGGCGTGGTCCTGCTCCGACTGGTCCAGCGCGCCATAGAGCGGGGCGATCTCGATGGATGCATCGCGGATGCGCTCGCGCAGGCGCTCCTCGACGCGCCTGATCTCGCCCTGGCCGGGCAGGAAGACGAGGAGCGAGCCGCGCTGCTCGGCCAATGCCAGCAGCACGGCCTCCGTGACCTGATCCTCGATGCGCTTCAGCGGATCGCGGGGCAAATGGCGCGTCTCGACGGGAAAGGCGCGGCCCTTGCTCTCGATGACCGGCGCGTCGCCCAGCAACTTGGCGACGCGCGCGCCGTCGAGCGTCGCCGACATCACCAGGATGCGCAGGTCGTCGCGCAGGCCTGCCTGCGCATCCAGCGCCAGCGCCAGCCCGAAATCGGCGTCGAGCGAGCGTTCGTGAAACTCGTCGAACAGCACGGCGGCGACGCTCTCCAGCGCCGGGTCGTCGAGGATCATCCGGGCGAAGACGCCCTCGGTCACCACCTCGATCCGCGTTGTCGGACCGATCTTCGAGCCGAGCCGGACGCGCAGCCCGACCGTCTCCCCCACGTGCTCGCCCAGCGTCTGCGCCATGCGGCTGGCCGCGCCGCGCGCCGCGAGTCGGCGCGGCTCCAGCACAATCAGTTTTCGCCCATTCGTCCACGGCTCGTCGAGCAAAGCGAGCGGCGCCCGCGTGGTCTTTCCGGCGCCGGGTGGGGCGACCAGCACCGCGTTGGGCGCGGCGCGCAAAGCCGCCGCGAGAGCAGGCAGGACGGCGTCGATCGGGAGGCTTGAGTCGAATGCGCGCATGGCCGTCGCGATGTGGCTCGTCGGATGCCGGGGCGCAAGCGGCGCGTCAGGCCGCGAAGCGCCGTGCCGCGACCTCGAAGGGCGACAGCACCACAGTGCCGGCCGCGATCGTCACCAGCGTGTTGCAGGGCAAAGCCTGCCAGCAGTCGCGCGCCGCATCGACAGGTTCGGAGGCCACGACGATGCAGTCGCCGCGATCGCAGAGGTAAAGCGATGGCGGTTTCGGGTCGGACGACCAGCGCAGGGCGTGGATCGTCTCGCCGTCGGCGATGGCCGCCGCGCAACGCAGCGGCTCGCGGATGCCCGCCGCCTGCATCAGGGACAGCGCCTCGCCGAGCGCCCATGCCAGCGCCTCGCCGGGCGAAAAACCGTCGGCGATGCGCGCCAGCGCCAGCAGGAACAGCGCCTCGGAATCGGTCGTGCCGACGCGCGCGCCATAGAGGGCGTCCGGGATCAGGCTCTCGAGCTTGCGCCGGATCAGGCCGTAGCCGCCGATCTGGCCGTTATGCATGAACAGATGCCGGCCATGGGAAAAGGGATGGCAGTTCGCCCGCGTCGTCGCCGTGCCCGTCGCGGCGCGGACATGGGCGAAGAACAGGCTCGATCGCACCTGCCTTGCGATCGAGAGCAGGTTCTCGTCCGACCAGGCCGGCCGGACCTCGCGATAGAGGCCGGGCTCCGGGCGCTCGCCATACCAGCCCAGCCCGAAACCGTCGCCATTCGTGCCGGTCTTGGTTTCCTCGGCATGAAGCGACTGGTGGATCAGCGAATGACAGGGCGCGGCGACGAGGTCCTCAAGAAAGACCGGAACGCCGGAATAGACGAGGAAACGGCACATGTTCGGGCCCCGAATCGGCCGCGGCCGGACCGCCGCGACTGGAAGAGCTTATCCGATGGCGATGAATGGCGGGCTAATGTTTTGCCCGTGGCTCGCTCGGCACGCCCGCCGGGCGCGTCGTCCAGGCGGCCTTCCGTCGATGCGCGCACCACCTCGGATGATGCCGCAGCAAAATCCGGTGGCAGGAGACGTGGGATACCGACGCCGCGACGGCGGGCATGACGGGAGAACATGGCGAACCTGCGATCTTGTGCAGGCTTGCCGCTTCCGATAACGACAGGATCAAGGCGAGCGGCATAACCGCCGCATCTCGAAGCCGGGAGAGAAAGCTTTGCAGGGTCTTCTTGGTATCAGCCGCGCCATCGACGCGATCAACAGTCAGATCGGCAAGAAGGTCGCCTGGCTCATCCTGCTGGCGGTTATCGTCGCGACAGTCAACGCGATCATCCGCAAGCTCTTCAACGTCTCGTCGAACGCCTGGCTCGAACTGCAATGGATGCTGTTCGGTGCGGTCTTCCTGCTCTGCGCCTCCTGGACGCTGCAGGTGAAGGAGCATATCCGCATCGACATCGTGAACAGCCTGCTGCCCAAGAGTGTGCAGCGCTGGATCGACCTGATCGGCCACACGCTCTTCCTGATGCCGTTCTGCCTGCTGATGATCTACCATTCCTGGCCGTTCTTCACGCGCTCCTACGCCATCAACGAGCAGTCGCTCTCGGCGGGCGGCCTCGCGCAGTGGCCGGCCAAGGGGCTGGTCGTGATCGGCTTCGTCATGCTGGCCGTCCAGGGCGTCTCCGAGATCATCAAGCAGGTCGCGATCATGCGTGGCCATCTCGAGGATGACGAGACGCTGCGCGGCCACGCCGCGGCGGCCGAGGCCGAGGCGCAGCGCCTGCTCGATCAGGCCAAGGCCGACGGCCTCGCCTGACGCCGCTCCGATTTCACCGATTTCCGCACTCGTCCGGACCTGACCCCATGACCGCATTCCGCCTCCCGCGCGTCGCCGGCCTGCTGCTCGCGCTGACCGCCGTCGCCTTCTTCAGTCTTCACACCGGCGAGGCGCAGGCCGCCGGCTTCGCGGACTTCATGCGGGCCAACATGGCCCCGGTGATGTTTGCGGCTCTCGTCGTCTTTCTGCTGCTGGGCTATCCGGTCGCCTTCGCGCTGGCCGCCAACGGGCTGTTCTTCGCCATCGTCGGCATCGAACTCGGCCTGTTCCAGGAAAACTTCCTGCAGGCGATGCCGGAGCGCATCTACGGCACGATGAACAACGACGTGCTGCTGGCGATCCCGTTCTTCACCTTCATGGGGCTGGTGCTGGAGCGCTCGGGCATGGCCGAGGATCTGCTCGACACGATCGGCCAGCTCTTCGGGCCGATCCGCGGCGGCCTCGCCTATGCCGTCATCTTCGTCGGCGCGTTGCTGGCGGCGACAACCGGCGTGGTCGCGGCCTCCGTCATCTCGATGGGCCTGATCTCGCTGCCGATCATGCTGCGCTACGGCTATGACCGCCGGCTGGCGACCGGCGTCATCGCGGCGTCGGGCACGCTGGCGCAGATCATTCCGCCCTCGCTCGTGCTGATCGTGCTCGCCGACCAACTCGGCCGCTCCGTTGGCGACATGTATGAGGGCGCCTTCATCCCAGGCCTCGTGCTCTCGGCGATGTATGCCGGCTATGTCTTCCTCGTCACGGTCGTCTACCCCAAGCGCGCGCCCGGCCTGCCGCCGGAGGCGCAGACCCTGCGCGACGCCGACGGGCAGACCCGGCGTTTCTCGCTGCTGGTCATCACCATCATCTCGTTCGCCGCCGCTTACGCCTATATGAAATTCTTCACGACGATCAAAAGCGGCGCCGATTTCGTCGTCCTGACCATGTCGATCGCGGTGGGCGTGTCCTTCGTGATCGCCCTGATCAACAAATATGCCCGGCTGAATCTGCTCTCGGTGATGGCCGAGCAGGTCATTTTCGTGATGGTCCCGCCGCTGGCGCTGATCTTCCTCGTGCTCGGCACCATCTTCATTGGGCTGGCGACGCCGACCGAGGGCGGCGCGATGGGCGCGGCCGGCGCAATCCTGCTGGCGCTCGGCAAGCGCCGGCTCTCCTTCGACCTGCTGAGGCAGGCGACGGAATCGACCGCCAAGCTCTCGGCCTTCGTGCTGTTCATCCTCGTCGGCGCGCGCGTCTTCTCGCTGACCTTCTACGGCGTCAACGGCCATCTCTGGGTCGAGCATTTGCTGATCGGCCTGCCGGGCGGCGCGACGGGCTTCCTGATCGTCGTCAACGTGATGGTGTTCCTGCTGGCGTTCTTCCTCGATTTCTTCGAACTCGCCTTCATCATCGTGCCGCTGCTCGGGCCGGCCGCCGAGAAGCTCGGCATCGACCTGATCTGGTTCGGCGTCATCCTCGGCGTCAACATGCAGACCTCGTTCATGCACCCGCCCTTCGGCTTCGCGCTGTTCTACCTGCGCTCGGTCGCGCCCAAGGACCGCTATCGCGACAAGGTGACGGGCATCATGATGGAGCCGGTCACCACCGGGCAGATCTACTGGGGCGCCGTGCCCTTCGTGGTGATCCAGTGCATCATGGTTGCGCTCGTCATTTCGGTTCCGCAGATGGTGATGCACTACAAGGCGTCCGCCATCCAGCTCGACCAGAACGCGATCGACAAGCAGTTCGACTCGATCCAAATCCCCGGTTTCGGCGCGCCGGGCGGCGGTCTGCCGGGGCTCGATCTCAACGCCCCGCCGCCGCTCAACCTGAACTGATGGCGATGCGGGGTCTCTTTCTCAGTCGTGGCGGCTGGCCCCGCTCGCTCGCAGCCGGTCTGATCGCTCTATGCGCCAGCGCCACGGCTGCGTCCGCCGCCGGCGATATCGGCGGCGCGACCATGGGCTTCGCCTGGGCGCTGCCATTCGCGGGGATGCTGCTCTCGATCGCGCTCGGGCCGATCCTGTTCCCCCATCTCTGGGAGCACAACTACGGCAAGTTCGCCGCCTTCTGGGCCGCGCTGGTGCTCGTGCCGCTGGTGCTGTTTCGCGGCTTCGACCCGGCGCTCGGCGCGCTGATCCACACCGCCGCGCTCGAATACATCCCCTTCATCATCCTGCTCTTCGCGCTGTTCACCATTGCGGGCGGCATCCTGATCATGGGCAATCTCGACGGCACGCCGGCGACGAACACGACCCTGCTCGCCATCGGCACGCTGATGGCGAGTTTCGTCGGCACCACGGGCGCTTCGATCATCATGATCAGGCCCCTGCTGCGCGCCAATGACGACCGGCGCTTCAACGTCCATGTCGTGGTGTTCTTCATATTCCTGGTCTCCAACATCGGCGGCTCGCTGACGCCGCTCGGCGATCCGCCGCTGTTCCTCGGCTTCCTGCGCGGCGTCGATTTCTTCTGGACGACGACGAATCTCCTGCCGGAGACGGCCCTGGCGGTCGTCATCCTGCTCGCGCTCTTCTTCGCAATGGACACGTATTTCTTCCGCAAGGAGGAGGGCTACGCGCCGCTGAAGGACCCGACGCCCGATCGCGCCATCAAACTCTACGGCAAGATCAACTTTGTCCTGCTCGGCGGCGTCATCCTCGCCATCCTGATGTCGGCGAGCTGGAAGCCGGGCGTCGTCTTCGACATCCATGGCGTCAGGGTCGAGCTGCAGAATATCGTGCGCGACATCGTGCTGCTTGCGCTGGCCGGCCTCTCGCTGATGCTGACGCCGAAGCAGGTCCGCGCCGGCAACGAGTTCACCTGGGGGCCGATCAAGGAGGTCGCAAAACTCTTCGCCGGCATCTTCGTCTGCATCATCCCGGTGCTGGCGATGCTGCAGGCGGGCGCGAACGGAGCGTTCTCGGGGCTGGTGGCGCTGGTCTCCAATCCCGACGGCAGCAACAACACGGTCGCCTATTTCTGGCTGACCGGCATCCTGTCGTCCTTCCTCGACAACGCGCCGACCTATCTCGTCTTCTTCGAGCTCGCCGGCGGCGATGCGCAGAAGCTGATGACGACCGGCGCATTGACGCTGGCTGCGATCTCGGCGGGTGCGGTCTTCATGGGGGCCAACACCTATATCGGCAACGCGCCCAACTTCATGGTCTACGCCATCGCCAAGGACCGGGGCGTGAAGATGCCGAGCTTCTTCGGCTACATGCTCTGGTCGGGCGCGATCCTGATCCCGCTCTTCCTGCTGCAGACGGTGCTGTTCTTCAGGTAGGCGACGTCATCCCGTGCGCGCTGCGGCGCACAGCGCCGCTGCGCAGACACGGGACCGCGCGACGAGAAGAGCGGCTTCTCGCCACGCGATCGGAGAGCGCTCTATTTTGATGACGGTCCCGCATCTGCGCAGCGGCACTGCGCGCCGCAGCGCGTGCGGGATGACAGGAGGCGTCACGGCCGCCCCTCCGCTACGCCCTCGCGAATCCTCGCCGAAAATCCCGGATCGTCCAGCGCCACCGCTCGCGCCTTCTCGCTGATCTTCGCCTGCCTGACCAACTCGTCCAGCGCGATGTCCTGGCGCAGCGCGCCGATGTCGCGCAGATAGCCGGGCAGGTAGCCCGAGAGCAGCACGCGCGGGTCGAGCGGCATCGCGAAGGCCCATCCCGGCGCGACCGAGCCGACGAGTTGATAGACCAGCGTGGTGCAGTTGGTGACGACGGTGTTGTACCAGCGCGGCTGCGCGGAAAGCCGGTTGATGTCGGTGACATAGGCCTCCAGCACGTCCCGGGCCTGTTGCGGGGAGGCGCGCAGCCGGAACAGGCGCACATCCTCCCGCCGGATATTGCTGCGCAGGCCGATGACGTCGCGCTCGTCGGCGGCGACATAGGCCAGTTCGTAGCTCCGGAAGAATCCGGCGAGCGCGTCGTAATCCTCGCCCTTCTCGCGCCTGATCTCGATCGAGATCGCCAGCGGCGGCCCTTCCGCGAAGGTGAAGGAAACGATCAGATGCGCGATCGCCTCACCCGACCAGTAGCCTAGAAACAGATCGGCGCCCTCGATCGTCGAGAGATCGAAGCTGCGGCTCTCCCAGTTCTCGTCGGCCTGCGTTTCGCTGCGCCAGCGGAAGTTGCGTAGATTTGAGACGGTGATCCGGTCGCCCTCGCGCGCCACCGACGGCAGCCGCGCCACCTCCGGGATCCAGTTGCGCTCATGGCTGGGCTTCATCCCGCCCCACCAGCCGAGCAGCCCGACGAAGATCACCGCGAAGGAGAGCGGCAGCCGCGCCGCGCCGGTCCACAGACCCGTCGCGCCGGCAAGTCCGGCGATGCAAAAGCCGATCGCGCCGAGCATGGCGGTTGTGCCGGTCAGGCGAAACAGCAGCAGGCCACAGCCCCATGCGGTCGCGCCGAGGATGACGAGCGTGGCGAGGAGCCGCAGGGCGAGGATCAGGAATGACATATCAAACGTCCGACACCTGCAAGGATAGGCGCGGGGAACCCCTCTCCCGGAGGGAGAGGGGCTGGGGTGAGGGGTCGGCTCTTTGGCAAATTCACGACCACC